>Ga0080064_1002414_pt1 | contig 31849 bp, 30 predicted proteins | sample Subgrocontami54m_FD_69260 | JGI IMG/M metagenome (GOLD analysis project Ga0080064, IMG submission 69260) | Subsurface groundwater microbial communities from S. Glens Falls, New York, USA - GMW46 contaminated, 5.4 m (SPADES assembly) (version 2) ...
GGAGCCGGATTGCCTGGGTGTCATGATCCATGCCCAGAGTATCCAGCTCCCAGGCACCAGGCGGGAAGTCTCAGTCCGCCTGGGCTGACATTTTGTCCAAACTCAAGAAGCTAACCATAGTCTAGCGGTGCGCTGGCACTGGTGAAGTCTCAGTCATCGATGCGACGAGGCTGCTCGACAATGCCCGCGCGTGTTCGATGGCCTCGGCGCCAGGACGCCGCATCGCGTTTCGTCCTCGAAGACGACTCGTCCGTGTGTCCCCCGACCGCGCGGACCAGAAGCAAAGGCGCGGTCAGGTCGCGCACGCATCGCTCCGCCACGCTTCCGTGCCGGAGCCGATCGTAACCGCCTCGGCCGTGGGTGGTCATGATGACGAAATCGGCCTCCCGCGCGGCAGTGACGATATTTTCGGCGGCGTGACCGTGGCGGATGGCAGCTTCCACCTCTAAGCCGGCCGCTTCCAGACGGACTTTCACGGACCCTAGGTAGGCTGCAGCGCCTTCCTGGGGTCCCCCGTCATCGAGCGTTCTCAAGAGAAGCACACCACGCAGCGGGCTTCTTGCAAGCCTCTCGACCGTTGGGAGCACTTCTTCCGCCACTGTCGAACCATCGAGCGGCACCACCGCGCGTTCGAGCCGCTCAATCTTGGGTCCAAATGCTCGGACCATGAAGACGGGTATGGTCCCCTCCCGAACCAAACGATCGGCCACACTGCCGAGCGCAAACCGGGTGAGGCCCGTCCTCCCGTGAGTGGACATGATCACGAGGTCGGAGCCTATTTCTGTCGCACACTCGATGAGTTGAGCCGCTGCGCCCCCATGGAGGAGCGCAGTTCCCACGGAGATGCCCCGAAGGCGAAACCGCTCCGCCACGCGATCAACGTGATGACGGGCGGCCTTGTCGAGAGCGGCCATCGTTTGCTGATAGATGTCGCCGTTGCCCAGAGAGGCTGCCATTCCCCCATCGGTTGCCCACCAGGTCGGTGGCTCAACGACCTCAGCGACTGTGACCGGCGCCCCTTGAGCACATGCAAGGATCTCCGCGGCCGGAAACGCAGCCTCGCCGAGGGGTGAGCCATCGGTGGGGAAAAGGATGTGCTGGATCATGTTGAATCCCCGATGAGCGCGCTGCTCGTAGTGAGGTGCACACCCGCGTCCTCCATCTCGTGGAGCGCACGGGCGCCATCGCCGGGTTGCAGCTCGACGGGCCGAATCGCGTCCGTAAGGACATACGCGTCGAAGCCGTGCTGCACGGCCTCGATCGCTGTGGCTTTCACACAGTAGTCAGTCGCCAGACCCACGATGAAGAGGCGACGGACATTCCGCTCCCTCAGGCGACCGGCCAGGGAAGTGCCTGCGAATCCAGAGTAGCCGTCTGTGTCAGGGTCGGTGCCCTTCTGCACCACTTCCTGGATCCGTGATGATGAGGGCATCGTGCTCCTGGATCGGTACCGTGGTCGCTTCGGTAAGGCGCTCACCTTCGTCGATCATGAGAAATTGTATGCCCGCCACCATGCGGAGGCAGACCCTATTGGGTGGGGAGCCAGGGCCGTCGGGGTAGTATTGCGCCCAGATTGTTCGGTGACATGCCCATACCGAGGCGAGGGCCCGTTCGCGCGCACACGCCAATGCCCCTCGCAGCGCGCTGTCGGCCCACGTGAGGGGACGGGTTAACACCTGGGCGATCCGGCCACTTCTTCATGGCAGATTGTCGGCAACCTGTTCCGGCTCCGTTGGAACGGCGCTCGGCTTGACGCCGCTGAAAAGCAGCGCCACCGCTACGATGACCATCACGGCCATCACGGCGAAAATTGCGCGTGGCCCATGGACCTGGGAGAGCGCGCCAGCGACGAGGCTGGCTAGCGGGGCGGCGAGCGACCCGCCGGCGGCAAGGAATCCGGTTGCGGCCCCCATCTGCGCTCTGGGGACAAGGTCGGCCATCATCGGTATCGCCAGCACCACAGCAGCCGAGTTGCCGATGCCGGCGAGGAGGAAGACCAGCGCTCCCTGCTCCGTGGTTGTGATGACCAGCCCCGCGACCGCTGCGAGCCCCATGACGAGGTATCCAGATCCCAGCACCCGCCGCTTGCCGAAGGATGAGGCCATCCACCCCACCGGAATGGCCATCAGCGTAGTGCTCAGGAGGAGGAGTCCCGGGAGAAGCTGCGCCATTCCGACGCTCGTCCCCAGAATGTCGCGCACGTAGATCGAGACCAGAGGCAAGACCGCGTTCACTCCGGACCAGTAGGCGAAATTGACCAGGCAGAACATGAGGGCGCCTCGATACTGGCTGAAGAACTGCCGAATCGAGGTCCGCTGCTTGTCAGGGTTCGAATCCGCGTCGCGAGCTGCCCAGATCTCCGGCGGAGGCTCCTGAACTCCCAAGGTTGTAGCCAATACGCCCCCGGCGATCAGGGCGCCGGCCAGCAGAAAGGCGGAGTCCGGCACCGCATCGCGCCAGATCAGGAATCCCAGCGCCAGGATACAAACCTGTGCGCCGATGTCCACAATGGTGGCCAGCGAGGACAGGAGATTCAGCTCTTCATCCTCGACCAAGTCGGCCCGCAGCGCCTTGTGGATGTCGTCGGCCATGTTGAAGGTGAGCGTGAACAAAAAGACGGTCACCACGATCGGCAGGACCCGCAGAATGTCGGGTGGCAGGCTCGCGAGCGCCGACGGTACCGGCAGCCGGGCGATCGTCGGCGTCAGCGCGATGAGTGCTGCCGACAGCAGCCCGCCAACGAGGATGAAGGGACGCCGCCGCCCCAGCCAGCTCGTCCAGGTGCGGTCCGACCAGAAACCGACGAGCGGGGACACGACCGAGCCTTCGACCGACTTGGTATTTCCCAACAGACTGATCAGGATGTAGGACGTGGTGAAGCCGGTGAGCCACAGCGACATGGTGTAGTTGTTGAATGCGCTGTAGATTCCGATGCTGAAGGCGCCGCCCAGATACGCGATCCTTCGAGGGGCGCTGAGTCTCACGCGCCTTCCATCCATCACGCCATCACGACGAAGAAGTGCCTGCCCCTCTCACACGCCTCGCTGTCCGGTTCGCCGAGGCTTCCTCGATGAGTCGGCGGACTTCGGCGTCCTCGGTCGGTTGGAAGTGGGTGAAGAAGAAGCCGACCGCGAGGAACATCTCAGGCGCTTCGAGGCACACGAGCTCGTCAACCTCGGCTCGCAAATCTTCACACGCTCGGGGTGACCCTACTGGTACCGCAAGGACCAGCGTCGAGGGCTCGCCCTTGCGTACCGAGCGCACCGCCGCCCGCGCCGTGGCTCCGGTGGCCAGCCCATCGTCGACCACGATGACAGGCCTCCCAGCGATGCGCGCCGGGGGCACCCTTCCCCGGAGCATGTTGTCCCGGCGTCGTGCCTCGGCCATTTCCTCAGCAATCACGTGGTCCAGGTAGGCCTGCGATACGCCGATCTCATCGATCAGGTTCTCATTGAGGTATTGGCCGCCATTCGCGGTCACGGCCCCGATCGCCAGCTCTGGCTGACCGGGTGCGCCCAGCTTTCTCGCTACCACGATATTCAGCTCTGCGCTCAGGTACTTGGCTACCTCAGCCGCGACCACGACCCCGCCCCGAGGGATCCCCAGAACGAGCGTGTCTTCCCCCCGGAATCTGTCGAGGGAGTGGGCCAGCACACGGCCGGCCTCGGCGCGATCGCGAAACATTTTCACCGGTGTGAGCTCCGTCTCCCAGCCCCAGTTCATCATTCATCCCCAATTCCGTGAGAGCCCACGCTGCCCGCGCTCGGCTCCCACCCAGATACCGTACGAACCGCTCTCGGGCGAGCAGTGCCACCCGCTCCAGTGCGCCGGCCTCCGAGCCTAAGCCATTTGTTCGCCAGCGAAGGAAGGCTGGTGCTCGGGCTCGGGTATGCGCGTCATTGTGGCTTCAGTGAGCAACAGCACGCTCGCTACAGAGACGGCATTCTCGAGGGCAATCCGCACTACCTTCGTAGGGTCGACGATGCCCGCTTCAATTAGGTCGACGTACTGGCCCGTTGCGGCATCGAAGCCGACGTAGCCGCTGGAGCTCCGCATCCGATCGATCACGACGCCGCCGTCTACACCGGAGTTCTCGGCGATCTGGCGGGTCGGCGCTTCGAGGGCGCGGCGCAGCAGCAGGACACCGGTCTTCTCGTCGCCCTCGCACTCTGCCGCTAGACTTTCGACTGCGTCGATCGCCCGCAGGAGGGCGAAGCCGCCGCCGGGGACGATCCCTTCGGCCATTGCAGCCTTGGTAGCGCTCACCGCGTCGTCGATGGCCTCCTTGCGGCTCTTCATCTCTGCCTCGGACGGCGCGCCCACGCGGACCACAGCGATCCCGCCGGCGAGGCGGGCCAGGCGCTCATCAAGCTTCTCCCGATCGTACGCGGACGTGGCTCTTTCGTGCTGCTTGCGTATCTCCGCGCAACGGGCTTCGATTGCCTCCGTGGTGCCTGCGCCGCCGATGAAGGTCGTGGAGTCACGGTCGATAACGACGCGCTTGGCTCGTCCCAGATCGTCGATCGTCACATTCTCGAGCTTGATTCCGAGCTCCTCAGCGATGAACCGGCCTCCTGTGAGCGTCGCGATGTCCTCCATCGTGTCCTTGCGGCGATCCCCAAACCCGGGGGCTTTGACCGCGGCACACCTCAGCAAGCCCCGAAGCTTGTTGACGACTAGCGTCGCAAGGGCCTCCCCGTCCACATCCTCTGCGACGATAACGAACGGCTGACCAGCTTTCGCGATCTGCTCGAGCACCGGCAGGAGCTCCTGTGCGTTACTGAGGCGGCGCTGGTAGAGGAGGATCAGTGGCTCCTCCAGCACGGCCTCCATTTTTTCCGGCTCCGTGATGAAGTAGGGCGACAGATAACCCCGATCGAATTGCATGCCCTGCACGACCTCGACCGTCGTTTCGATTCCACTCGCCTCTTCGACCGAGACCACGCCCTCAGCACCGATCTGTTCCAATGCGTCGGCGACCAATGCACCGATGGAGGGATCATTGTGTGCGGAGATCGTGGCGACCTGCTCGCGCTCTTTGCGGCTCGTCACTGGCCGTGAGAGCGAACGGACCGAGTCGATAGCGGTGGTCAGCCCTTTGGCGAGCCCGCGCTTCAAATCGATAGCTGCCGCTCCTGCGGTGACGTTCCGCACACCCTCGGAGAAGATTGCGTGCGCCAACAGGGCGGCTGTAGTGGTCCCATCGCCGACAGAGTCTCCGGTCCGCTCTGCGGCCTCCCGGATCATCTGCGCGCCGAGATTCTCCTCAGGGTCTTTCAGCTCCAACTCTTTGGCGATGGTGACCCCGTCGTTGCAGACGAACGGCTTTCCCCACTCCCGCTCAATGAGCACGCTCTTGGACTTGGGGCCAAGTGTGACCCTCACTGCATCGGCCAACGCAGTGCCACCGCGAAGCACCTTCTCCCGTGCTGCGGACCCGAACAGAACTTGTTTGTCAGCCATGTTCACGTCTCCTATTCCCGATACCTCGTCGGGGATCTCTCAGCAACCATCGCCGCGCTGGCGCTATAGCGCCGGGACGATTGCGTTTGTGCCGATGCCGAAGATGGCGCCTTCCTCGCAGCGTATCAGCCCCGGCCAGAGTTCAGAAACCGCCATTGAGGTGGGTTGGTGAAACGGCGCGGGGTAGATCTGCGCGCCGCCCACTTGGGTAGGCATGTGCGGTCGTGTATCCGCAAACCCTCGCCGAGCGTTCAAGCGTCTCTCACTTGGAAGTGTGGCTGAAACGACGCTCCGGTCCGCCAGAGTACCGTTGCTGATCAACCGACGACCTCCGTCTGATTCAAGGTAGGGCTTCGGCCCCACCGGACCTCGATGCTTCACCACATCTCAACCTCATCTAGGCGCTGACACCACCCCTGCTCCTTAAGATCGTCTTTGTAGCAGAACCGTGGCATTGGAGGGAATTGTTGAGTATCGAAACGCGACCGGAATGGCGATTCGGAAAAGGTATAGATGGGACCATTCGACCACGGCCTGCCCTCAATCGGTCATCGGCAAATTCATGGGCGCCCTCGGTGTGCTGGCGCCGCACACGACACCGGCTGGCCAAACGGAGCCTGGACATTGTGGGAGCTTGTCTCGCCGTGGTGGTTCTTCTTCCGGTCTTGCTCGCTGTGGCAATGCTGGTCCGCCTATCGTCGTCAGGACCGGTCTTGCTGCGCCAGAAACGGGTCGGTAAGAACGGAAGCTTCTTCCAGATGTACAAGTTTCGAACCATGTTCGCCGACAGCGATCCGGCAATCCACGAGGCATACTGCCGGGATCTGATTGGCGGCGTTGCCCAACCAATCAATGGTGCGTTCAAGCTGTCCGATGACTCGAGGATAATGCCGATCGGTCGCGTGCTGCGGCGGTTTAGCCTGGACGAGCTACCCCAGGTTTTCAATGTACTCAGAAGCGACATGAGCCTCGTCGGACCACGGCCACCACTCCCCTACGAGGCAGCGCTGTACGACGAGCGAGCGCAATTGCGCCTGTTAGTTCCGCCGGGCATGACCGGGTTGTGGCAGATCAGTGGACGCGACACGCTGACCTTCCGTCAGATGGTCGAAATGGATCTCACATACATCAGCAGCTGGTCTTTCTGGCTCGACCTTTCAATCATGCTCCGTACACCGTTTGCGGTGATTTCGACAAGAGGTGCTCACTAATCCACAGTGGTAGGCGCACGAGCGACACAGCGTGCACAAGAGCGCGGCAGGACGCGCCACGACAATGTAAGGAGAAGAATCGGTGATCGGAATAGGCGTTGCGGGAGCCGGGTACTGGGGTCCCAAACACATCCGTATTTTCGGCGAGTTGCCGGGGTCCCACGTGGCAATGGTCGCAGACCTCAGCGAAGAGCGGCTGGCAGGGATACGCGCCCAGCACCGAACGATCCACACGACGAACCACTTCGAAGATCTCTTGCAGTCCGGGGATGTCGATGCTGTCGTCATTGCCACCCCTGTGTCGACTCATGGACAGCTCGCTCGACAAGCGCTCCTGGCAGGGAAGCACGTGTTGGTAGAAAAGCCGCTCGCCGCCACGAGTCGTGAAGCTGGGGACCTTGTCACATTGGCGGCAACGCACAACCGCGTGCTGGCCGTTGGTCACACGTTTCTGTACAGCCCGGCCGTGCTGATGTTGCGTGACCTCGTCACGTCGGGCGAAATCGGCGAGGTGTATTACGCCCATTCTCAGCGCTTGAACCTGGGACTGTTTCAGCGCGACATCAACGTGCTGTGGGACCTGGCACCCCACGACCTGTCAATCCTCTTCTACGTGCTCGGTATGGAGCCCGATGCTGTCGCTGCTCACGGATGTGCACATTTCGACGCAGGTATCGAGGATGTCGCATACATGGCCCTCGAGTTCCCCAACAACGTGACCGCTTCCGTCCACGTCAGCTGGCTCGATCCGAACAAGGTGCGCCGCCTCACTCTTGTAGGAACGAAGAAGATGGTCGTCTACGACGACGTCGAGACGCCGGAGAAAATCCGCGTGTACGACAAGGGCATCGACCTCCCTCCCGGCGAGAAGCAGTTCGGGGGATTCCAGTTCTCATACCGCTACGGAGGAGTAACGATCCCCGTGGTGCCAGGTGACGAACCGCTCCGGCTGCAGGGCGAGCACTTTCTCAGCTGCATCCAGAGTGGCAGCTTGCCCCGAAGCGACGGAACGCAAGGGTTGAAGGTCGTGCAGGCCCTCGAGGCGGCCGGGGCTTCCCTCGCCCGCGGCGGTGTGATGGTACCGCTACCTACCGCCAAGCGAACGGGCGACGCGGGAACGCAGCAACTCAAGCCACTGCCCAACCTGGACGCCGTTACCGTCGTGGAAGAGCCTGCCGTGCACCACGATCGGAGCTCAAATGGTGTCTCGGGGCACACGGGTAACGAGAGCCGGACGATGGTAGCCGCCCGGAATGGGACGGGGGGAGAGAGAGACCATGTGCTCCAATAAGCGAGAGAAAGCGTGGCAGTCGCACTCGACCGCTGAAATCTCCGAGCGCGCCGCGATCGGCGCCGAAACGATGATCTGGCGGAACGCGCACATCCGTGGGGGCGCCAGTGTCGGACGGGAATGCCGCATTGGCGCCGGCGTCTACATCGGAGAGGGTGTCGTCGTGGGTGACCGGTGCAAGATCCAGAATAATGCCTTGCTCTACGAAGGACTCACCCTTGAGGCAGGTGTGTTCGTCGGCCCACAGGTCTGCTTCACCAACGACTTCTTGCCTCGAGCGATCAACCCCGATGGCACGTTGAAGTCGGCGGCCGACTGGGAGATAGGCCACACCCTCGTCCGTCGCGGCGCGTCGATCGGAGCGCGCACCGTAGTCGTGACCGGCGTCACCATCGGGGCGTTCGCACTGGTCGGCGCCGGGGCGGTGGTGACACGGGACATTCCCGATCACGCGCTTGCCATGGGCTCACCGGCGCGAATCCGCGGCTGGGTCTGCGCGTGCGGCCGGCATCTGGAGATCTTGCCTGGATCCTCGGACGGCTGGTGCGCGGTGTGCGACTCCTGGACCCGGGTCCACGCCCAAGGCATCACGGGCGTCCGCGCCGTGCCATGACGTGCCCGGTTGCATCGTTACCACGGCCAATCGTCTGCCCGTCGTTGTCAGCCCGGACGTGTGGGGAGACGACGACGTCTGGACTTATGAGACCGCATGCCTTGGCGGCACCGCTGGCGATGCAACAGTCACCCCGCTCCACCCCTCCCCCGAAAACGGGGGAGGGGTGACTTTCAGGCTGACCAAAAGCAAACACCCGAGAGGAGTCGTCCACAGTGGATGTCTTCACGTTTCCCTCAATCCTCAGGCGCTGGTGGTGGGTGCTGGCCTCGGTCGTCGCGGTGGCCCTCGCGGGCATTGGCGCCCAGGTGGCTACTGCCCCGACGACCTACGAGACCCGTGTGAGGGTCCAGATAACCGCTCCACAATTCGAAGACTTGTCGCTGTTCGACAACGGCAACCGGTCATCAAGCTACCTCCGGGACGACTTGACCCGGGCACGCAACAACTTTGCGGCAGTAGCGCGCAGCGGCTCAGTGTACGATCGCACGATTGAGGCGCTCCATCTGGCAGCTCCAGATCACATCTACAACGTAGACGTTCGCCCCGTCACCGATTCAGACTTCGTCGATCTCGTGTTCTCAACGCGTACTGCCTTACGTGCCCGCTTGATAGCCGATGAGCACGCGGCGCAGGCGCTCAAGTACTACGGCGAGCTCCGCGCAAAGCCTGCTGCAGCGATGGCGACCCTTCTCGCAGCGGAGACCGCGCGGGCACGGAGCAGCCTCTTCGGTTCGCACGCGATGGAAGCCTCCTGGGCTGCTGATGCTGCAAGCACCTCGCTGGGCGACGTAACCTCGTCCGTGGAAGCCCAGCATGCACGCGAAACGTACAAGTTCCTGCTGGGCAAGTACCTCGAAGCCGTGCTGAACGAGAAGCAAGCGCTGCGAGCCACATACATCCAGGTCGTCGAGCCGGCGCCGAGTCCAACGCCGCGGTCGCCGCTGCGCACCTTCGCGGGACTCCTTGGGCTGACCCTGGTCGGGAGCCTAGGGCTGGGGATGCTCTTGGCTCTGGTGCTCGACTCACTCTTCCGAAAGAAGAGCGTGTCACCCGCGTTCAGCAGCATCGCCGATGCGACTCCCCTGGCCGTGGGCCACAGTGGCTAGCCGAGCACTCCCGCTCGCAACGGGCAGGAACGCCTGGCCCGAGCACCCTATCGAGGGACAAGCGGAACCGCCCGGCGGCATCGCTGCCTCGCCTCTGCCGGCGCTGCTGCTCACCTGGGCCATCGGCTTGGCCCTCGTCGGGGGAACGGTGTACTTGACGCCCACAACGAGCCCGTGGCTGCTCGCTCTTGTGGCGATAGCAGTTCCCATAATCTGTCTGCTGTGGTCTCGTCCAGAGCTCGGTCTTCTAGGCATCAGCTTGATCACTGCCGCTCTGGTCCCTCGCACCCTGGTCACCTTCTCGTTGGCGGGCTTCGACCTCTACGTAGCCGACATCCTTCTGATCGCCATGTTGACGCTGCTCTTTCTCCGGGGCTTGCACCGGAGGACGCTGGAGATTCCGCGATGGTCGATGACCGGCCCTCTGCTGGCGTTCACGGCGTTCGCGGTGTTCTCTGCTCTGTACGCTCGTTACCACCATGGTGTTTCCGTGGGACTGATCGTCGGGGAATTGCGCCCCGCGGCCTATGCCGGTGGCTGCGCGCTCGTCGCAGGGATGCTCGCGCGGCGCCAGCAGCACACGATCCTGTTGGTTGGCCTGTTCGTCATTGCTGACATGACGACGGGCCTGATGATGCTTCAGCAGTTCCTTGGCGCCACGCTGGGCCCGGTAACAACGTTTCAGGAGTTGTGGCAGGTCGGCGAGGCAGGAACCTCCGGCGAGGGACTGGGGAGCGTACGTGTCGTGCCACCGGCTCACGTCCTCATGTACCTCATGACAAACATCGCCTGCTGCCTACTACTCGGCCCGCTCCGAAGCTCGTGGCTCCGCTTCGCGCTCGCGCTGCAGCTCGTGTTTCTCGGCACCGGCCTCCTGCTGACCTATACGCGCGCTCAGTGGATCGCATCAGTGATTGCCCTGCTGCTGGCCTGTGCTCTGCTCCCTCCCGCAGCGCGAAAGAGACTCGGGCGCTTCTTGATCTTGGCAGTCCCGATCCTCGGGCTCTGTGTCGGATTGGTCGGGAATGGAGTTCTTCCCCTGGGCGAGACAGGCTTCGGTCAGGCGCTGGCAGAGCGCGCCACGAGCGTGTTGACACCAGGTGAGACTCTTGGCACAGCCTCCCTCGGGTGGCGCTCTTTCGAAGTCGAGGCTGCCATCCGATCCTTGTCCGAGCATCCGATCCTCGGCGTTGGCCTTGGCAACGACTATCGGGAGCTCACGTTGTTGCAGGGTGAAGCGAGCGGGTGGCTCTACGACTTGAGCGGGCCCAGTCGTCTGACCAGGTTCGTTCACAGTAGCTACGTGTACCTGGCGGTGAAGGTTGGTCTCGTCACCATGGTCGTGTTCTTCTGGTTTTGTCTGGCCTTCCTGGTCGAGGGATCTCGGGTCTACTCCGAGAGTCCGGAGGACTCGCCAAAGTACATCGTGCTCGCGTCGGTCTGTAGTTTCGCTGGACTGCTCGAGTGGGGGGTGTTCGAGGCGCACTTCATGCTGCCTGCGAGCATGGCCACCCTGGGCTTGATGGTGGGTATCGTCGCCGCAGGATCTCGCTATCCCGCCCCTGAGGACCCCGGTGGCGAGCCTCGACGCGCGCGGCTGGCCCAGGTGAGCCGATGAGCACCATGGGATCGACGCAGGGCTTCCGCCGCGCACTGCTGTTGACCGGCTCGGGCGACGTCGTCAGCCTTGCGCTGCTGTTCCTGGAGACCATGGTCGTCGTGCGGTTGCTGCCGGCCGACGCCTACGGGACCTACGTTCTGCTGCTGATCACGACCAACTTCCTGGTTATGGTGATCGACCTTGGCTGCAAAGTTTCGGTGACGCAACTGATCTCGACCGGGGGGCCAGCTCGGCAACAGGCGGTGGTCGGAAGCGCCCTCATGTTTCGCGCCGCCGTTGTCGGTGTCGTCACGGCGTTGATCCTGGTTTTCCAAGGTGCGCTCACCACCGTCGACCCCTCCTTCCCGCTGGCCGAGTACGTTGGCTACCTCCCGCTGATGCTCGCGCCCGCGAGCTTTGACGAGCTGCTGTTCGCCATCCTGCAGGGTTTCAAAGCGTACAGGCCGATGGCGATTGCCCGCATCGCTCGGAGCTTCCTCCGCATCGCGCTGACCGTGGTGCTGTTGGTGGTGTTCCAGACCGGAATCGCCGCGCTCGTCTACTCTTGGTGCATCACCTTCTCAGTGGCAGCGGTGTACCAGTTCTGGGCAATGCCGACTCGAAAGGTCTGGAGTTGGCAAGCGTCGACGCTGGCGGACACCGTCCGCTTCGGCTTCCCGCTGCAGATGTCGCGCTTCCTTGACTTCCTGGCAACGCGGCTGCAGGTAACGCTGGTGGGCGTGCTCGCCGGTGTCGATAGCGTGGCGTTCTATGCAGTCGCCACACGGATTCCGGATGCAATCAGGACCCTGAGCGATTCCTACTCCCGCGTGTACTTCCCCACGATGACGACACTGCTCGCCACGGGCCAGCGGGAATCCGCCGAGTGGACCCTCGCACGTTCGCTCTGTCTCGTTTCGTTCGTGGGCGCGCTGGCCGCTCTATGCGCGACGGTCTTCCGCGAGGAGATCATGAGCATCGTCTTCTCGTCCAGATACGCCAGCAGCGCACCCGCTTTCGCCCTGCTGATGCTCGCGTTGCACGCTTCAATGCTGCTCAACATCATGGGATACACGTTGACGGCAGCCGGCCGACCCGGGCGCTCCCTCGTCGTGGACATGGTGCGGACGGTGGTAGGCATCGTCGGCAACTTGGTCCTGATCCCGATCGTGGGTTTTGTGGGTGCGGCGTGCGCCGTTCTGACAGGAAGCTACGTCAGCGGTCCGGTGGCCGCGTGGTTGGTTCGGCGCAGCCAACTCACTCTAGCCGTGGCGCCCCACGTGAAGCAGAGCCTCATCCTGCTGCTTTGCGCGATGCTGGGCTGGTGGGTCCCTCCGGACGGTCCGGCCGCTGCCCTGGCGTACAGGGTAGCCATCGTCATCCTCTTCATCGTCCTGAGCCTTTCGCTCTCGACCATTTCCCGCGACGATCTTGCCCTTGTCGTCGGAGGCCGGGCCCTTCGCTCCGAGCCCGCGGACGGGCCCCTGCCGACCATAGGTCCGCGAGGTGTATATGAGCGGCGCTAACCGTCGAAAGCGGATCTGCATCATCGCCTTCAAGCCCGTTCGCAGCACCGTTCACGTGCTGCGTCAGATCGACTACCTCGCCCGCCACTACGATCTCACCGTCATCGGTCATGGTGACCCTGATCCCGTATGGCCGTCCCTGACGTGGCACTCGGTCCCCGAGCAGGACCTCATGTCGAAGATCACCAAGCTGCTCTGGTTTGGCTGCGGAAGGTTCATTCCTTCCCTGTACGGCGCGTGGTTCTGGCACGCCACTCGGCACGAACTAGCGTACCGGTACGCCTTGTCAAGTGGAGCCAACGCCTTCCATGCCAATGACTGGCAGTCCCTTCCAATTGCCGTCGAAGCAGCGCGACTCACTGGCGCGCGCGTTGTCTTCCATATGCACGAGTACGCCGAGGAAGAGCGAACAAACAGCGTACTGTGGCGTCTCCTCGTCTCACCCGCCATTCGATACCTCGTCCGCAAGTACACCTCCTCACAGGACGTGCCCATCGACGCCTCCATCACGGTGTGTGAGCCTATCGCCGAGCGCTATCGGAGCGAGCTGGGCCTGCGCCCAATTGTGGTGTTCAACGCCCCGAGACCTCCCGACGATCCCTTGCCCGTACAGACCCCCGATTCCCGGCACATTCGGTTGGTCCACCACGGCTACGCGAAACGAGGGCGTGGTCTCCATGCGCTGATCGAGGCGCTCGCGCAAACCGACCGGCGGTACGTGTTGGACTTCATGCTCGTGAATGACGACGCTGGCTACATTGCTGAGCTGCAGCGATTGGGTAAACGACTGGCACCCGGAAGGGTTCGCTTCCGAGACCCGGTCCCTCCCGAGGACATCGTCCGCTCCATCCGTGAGTATGACATGGGGTTCTGTGTGATCGAACCCTCGTCCTACAACAACCTGGTGATGCTTCCGAACAAGCTGTTCGAATACCTCCAGGCCGGGCTGGCGGTGTGCGTCGGCCCCTCGCCCGCGATGGCCCAGTTGGTCCAACAGTATGGCGTGGGGGTGACCACCCTGACCTTCGACCCGAAGGATGTGGCCAAGAGTCTCAATGACCTGGCCTGGCAACAGCTCGGGGAAATGAAGCAAGCGGCCCGCCGGGCAGCGGCCGTGCTAAACGCCGACGTTGAGATGGCCAAGGTGGTAGCGGTCTACCACCAGTTGCTGGGTGGAGAGAGGAAGGCGAACGGTGGAGAAGAGGAGATCGAGGCAAATGCGAGACAGAACCAGTGGTAGCCAGCGGTGCGGTGATGGCGCAGCGCCTAGGGATCAACGGACCGCGTGCATCATCGCGCACAGTCACTTTCCGATGGACCCACGAGTGCGCCGCGAGGCAGAGGCGCTCTTGTCAGACGGCTGGCGGGTGGACATCGTCTGCCTCCGAGATCGGGGCGAGCTCCGCGCCGATACGTGGGGCCAGGCCAAGGTACACCGGCTACCCGTGCGCCGCCATCGAGGCATCAGCATGGCTCACTACGTGATCGAGTACGCCATGTTTTTCATGCTGGCCGCCCTCTACGTGACCTTGCTGGGCCTACGGCGCCGCTACGATCTGGTTCAGGTGCACAACGTGCCCGATTTCTTGGTCTTCGCGGCTGCTTCCCTGCGCCTCTTCGGAGCCCGGGTGCTGCTCGACATCCGCGATCCACTGCCGGACCTCTACCTTTCGAAGTTTGGCGGGAACGCGAGCCACCCCCTGGTCAGGCTCGCGTGCTGGATCGAAGCGCGCAGCACAGCCTTTGCCGACCACGTGTTGACCCCGGGCGAACCCTCTCGCCAGCGCCTCCTCGGGCGCAGCGTCCCCGCCCAGAAGGTGACAAACATTCTCAACAGTGCCGATCCGGAGCTGTTCGCTCCGGTTCCGCGTCGGGGCGCGGAGAAGTCGCGAGAGGGCCGCTTTAACCTCGTGTATCATGGCGGGCTCTTCAGGCGGTACGGCCTTGACATTGCAATTCAGGCTGTCCATCAACTCCGGGACGATATCCCGGGGCTGCAGCTTCGCATCGCCGGCCGCGGAGAGGAGGCTGACGACCTTGCGCGCCTCGTTGAGCAGCTGGGTCTCGTTGACCGGGTGTCGCTCGTCGGGTGGGTTGATTCCGAGCGCATTCGTGAACTCGTGGCCGACGCTGATCTCGGCGTCGTGCCATATCGACGCGACACGTTCACCGATCTCATCTATCCGACCAAGGCCTTCGAATACATCACGATGGGGATCCCGACGATTATCGCCGGCCTCGCGGGTGTCGCCGAGCTGTTTCCCGACGTACCGGATCTCTTCTTCCGTCCGGACGATGTAGCCGACCTGGCGAGGCACATTCTGCTCCTCTATCAGGAACCACAGCGGCTATCCCGGCTGGCCGAGGCGGCACAGCGGGCCTACGCCCCGTACGCTTGGGAAGGGCAACGGCGCGAGTACATCGCTCTCGTGGAACGGCTCGTCGCTGGCGCTGTCCTATGAACGCATTTGATCGCTTCGGCGCGCGCGGGTGGCGATCCGTCTTGCGTCGGGCGGCAGCTGGGCTGTGCGCGCTGGCAATCGGCCTCTTGGCGAGCTGTGGATTCGCCGCGGAGGCGCAGGGGGTGCCCGAAGACGCTCACCTGACGCCAATCCCATCGGCAGAGCGTTCCTCGGTCCGGTTGCCGTTCCTCGATGGGACCACGTTCGACCGAGAAGACTTTCTGTACGGGAGCGAGATCGGCTCCTGGCCGATGCTCGACAACCGCTACGATGGCCATTCCATGCTGAACTACAATGGCTCCTGTCCCGGCTGCGCTCAGCTCGCCCGGGACGCCCGAATCTCGGTCGTCCGTTGGGGAGTATGGAACGTGTTCGAGGGAATGACGCCCCCGCGTGGACAGAAGGCGCCGCCCCTGCCCCGTCGTCAGTTCGACGCCGTGATCGACGGCATTCGCTCCACGCTCGGCGCCGAACCCCTGATCAAGCTGCCGCCTGGGGAGAGTGATCCTACCGGGTTGTTCTGCCCAGAAACCTGGGGGGAGGCCAACCTGATCGCGTTTGACAAGGAAGTGATCCGCCAAGCTGGAAGCCGCGCCCAGCTGTATGAGGTGGCTAACGAGCCTGAGATCGGCTGCGGCTACGATCGAGACTGGCGGACCGCCGGCGCCAGAACGGGCCACCTCTGGATCCGGGTGGTGCCGGATCTGAAAAGATACGCCCGCGCGCTCGGATTCGAGATCTACGTCGGGGGCCCGGCGTTCGCTACCACGAATGTCAACCCCAACGATAGCAACCCACTGGACGTTGAGATAGCACATGCCTTCATGCAGACGATACGAGACGAGTATGAGTCTCCGCAGAGCCGGTACTACCACGACCCTGACTTGATCCCCAGCTTCTACTCCTTCCATGCCTATGGCGTGGAATACACCGCCAACGGCGGCAAGCAGGCTATGGACGCCATCCCGCGCTACGGCGTCTACGTGGACGCGGTCCGCGCAGCCATCGACGAAGTGTGGGGGCGAGAGCTTGGGCCGCGCATTCGCATCGCGTGCACGGAATGGAACTACGGCGACGATGACTTCACCGGCTGGTCCTCGCCGGAGGTGGCAACCTACTACAGCGAGTTCCTGGCAATGCTGAGGCTGCACAAGGTCTGGATGGCGAATCAGTTCTTGATGGCATCGAACGACAACGGCATGGACATGATCACCATGGACGGCCGTCCCACCCCGTATTACGAGGCCTTCAAGGCTGCGAGTACGTCCCAGCGATAGAAACGCTGCCCGGGCTGGAGGAGCGAGACCTCTTCGAGACCGCGCTCCTCCAACCCGTTTGGCGCCTACATCACCGCCGCGGACGACGGCAGGGAGCCTCGGGCTACCCGGTCCGGCCGGCCCGATAGTGGTTCAAGACCTGAGCCGCGCTCAGCGCGCGAGAATAGACCGCCGCTTCGTCCAACCGACCGTCGAACCAGAAGCGGGTGCCCGGCTCCGTGAGGCCGATCATGAGCGGGTTGCTCGTCTGCGGACTGTACCCGCTGGGCACCGCAGTCGAGCCGGCCAAGGTACCGTTGACGTATAGCCGGGCGGTGGCGCCGTCGAAGGTGGCCACCAGGTGGGTCCAGGTGTTGAGGGCGAGGGGGCCGCCGCTGACGCTGACGATCCCTGCGCCGTTGTTGACCCAGAACTCCCAGACGTTGCTCTGGCTGGCGTAGAGGACCCAGCCGCGAGGATAGTCGCGGCTGCCCATCACCGCGCGGTAGTCGCCGTCCCCCCCCGTCGGAAACGCCCACGCCTCTGCCGAGAAGACGGTCGTGTTGAGGGCAGGGCTGTTGGGGACCCGCACGTATTGGCGGTCGTTCCGATAGAAACGGGCCGCCTGATCTGAGTCGCCGTCCAGGGCACCCGGCTGACCGAGAAGGGGACCGCTGACGTAGCTGCCGGGGTGAACCAAACGCAGATCGGCGGCGGTGGCGCCGCTGGTCTCATTCAGCCGCCAGTAGGCCACGGGATCATCGGCGAGGACCGCGCCCCGGTAAGAGGTCGACCCGGACACCGGCGTGCTCGTCCGAGTAGTCGTACGCGTCTCGGTGGCAACGGTTGCCGGTGTGCCCGTCGCCGTGGGCACGGTGGTCGCGGCGCCACCGGGCGTGCTCGTCCGAGTAGCCGTGCGCGTCTCGGTGGCAATGGTTGCCGGGGCGCCCGTCGCCGTGGGCACGGTTGACGCAGCGCCACCTGGCGTGCTCGTCCGGGTAGCCGTATGGGTCTGGGTTGCAGTGGTTGCCGGTGTGCTCGTGGCTCCCGTCGCGGGGCGCGGATTCGGGACCTGCAGAATGTGCGTCCTGAATCCAGAGCCATAGGTTTGCGAGGGCGTGCCCGACCAGTCAGTGAGCAAGGCCGGGTCGCTCGAGCAACTGAAGGGGCCCCAGGACCAGGCCATGTAGCCCTGGCCCTTGCTGTCCAGGAAGTCCATCACCTGGTCAACGTAGTCGTGTCGACAGTCGAACTGTCCGATCTCGGTGGCCAGGATAGGGGCGTGGCTAAGCACACCCACCAGCACCGTGTTCCAGCAGGTCGGGTTCTGGCAGTCCAGCCCGTCACCGTAGCTGTGCCAGCCGGCGATCAGCTGACGCAGCGGGTCGTTCGGGAGGTATTCCACCCATCGCGTCAGTTGGCTGCCCCAGTTGTTCCCGGTCAGAATGATCGGGTTGGTCGCGCCCGTGTTTCTGATCGCCGTGACCAGCTCTTGCATCCCCGCCGCGGTGAAGGACACCCCTTGGCAGCTCCCGCCATCGCGCCAGCACCTCCACGCCTCGGCAGTGTCTCTTCCGTTGTCAGGGTAGGGCTCGTTGTACGGCTCGAACAATACGGCGCTGTTCGACTTGAAGCGATTGGCCACGGAGCTCCAGAACGCTGGCGAGTAATCCCGGTCGGGCATCGGCTGTTGACCGGTGGCCCGGCTCGAACCGGGCGCATTGAAATGGAGGTTAATGATCGTGACGATGTTCGCTTGGGTCAATAGGGACACGTAGTTGGCAATGGCATTCTGATAGTTGGCCCCAGAATACGCGGGACTCACTCCCTTGATGCCGAGCCAACAGTCTTCGTTGAGTACGACGCGCACGACATTGATGTTCCACGTGAGCATGGCCTGGACTTCGGCGTCGTTGGCTGGTCCATCCCAGATGCCATAGCCCTCCACGCAAGCATATTCGGCACTGGAGCGGTTCACCCCGTGGAGGAGCAGCGCCTGCCCTGCACCGTTGAGAATCTGGTTGCCAGAGGCGTGCAGACCGGTGACTGACACCGCACTCGCAGCTTCACTCGGCGGAGAAGCTGCAGGGTTGAGTGACGCTGCCAAGATCGCTAACGCCATGAGCAGGCCGCAGCCAAGGGTGACGAGACGGGTGAATGGCATGACGGGTGTTCCTCCAAGTTCGGGGATAGCGATGAGGTGGATATGGCGGCGGGTGCAAGAGTGGTTCCAAGCTCTTCCCCGGCTACCGGCCCCGGGCTCGTGCACGAGGCCCTGCGGAATCGCAGGACAGAAGCCAAGCATACCTAGGGTGTGCAGCGCGTGTTCAGGGGCGACCGGCCCGTTCTTGCAGGGGTCAGATGACCCGTTTTCCCCCCCTTGTTTGCGGCTTGTCCGCTTCGCCGGCTACCGTGGCTTCGCCTCGATCAGCCCGAGCGCGACCGCCTGCATGGCCGCTTCCGTGCGATTCGTAACCCCGAGCTTGGCAAAGATGCGCTCGACGTGGCCCTTCACAGTGGTGACCGAAATGCCCAGGATCCCAGAGATCTGACTGTTCGTTTGGCCCCACGCGATCAAGCTCAGGACCTCGCGCTCGCGTGGCGTCAGTGGCCCAGTCGGCCGGTCTGGGGTCGGTCTCGGGGCGCGTGCGAGCCGCTCGATGAATTGCGGCGACAGCCAAGATTGGAAGCGCATATCGCCATCGAGCGCTTGTCGCACTGCGCTGAGGATCTGGAGGCGCGTCGAGCTCTTTAGAAGGTAACCGGTGGCGCCGGCCCGCAGGGCCTCGAGCACGCAGTTGAGGTCCTCGAGCATTGTGATGATGATCACCTTGGTCGACGGGTGGGCTTCCATAATCGTTCGGGCAGCGGCCAGGCCGTCGATGTCCGGCATGTCGATGTCCATCAGGACGAGGTCTGGCCCCAGACGCTCGGACAAAGCTATCGCCTCCGGGCCCGTGGTCGCCTCCCCGATCACTTCGATATCGTCCTGATCGGCAAGGACGGAAAGCAGACCGGCACGCGCTAGTTCGTGACGGTCGGCAATGATCACCCGCGCCACCCGGCGGCTCGCTCCATCAGGCATTCGAGCTAACTGCCGGGTCGACGGGCCGCCGGTGCCGGGCACTCATTGCGCCTATAGCGATGGCGAACGCCAAGAGCTCTCTGCTCAGACTCCTTGGCGGCCCGACCGCCATCACCGACCTCCAGACGTGTTGCTGGCGGCGACCGCGCACTGCTTGCGCGGCACGCTTGCTCCCATACTTCGCCTTCCCCACAGACGATGCTATGGGGTAGGGAAGGAGCCCGTGCCGAGATACGGTTGAGGTTTGGTGGAGAGTCGCACTCGCAGGGCGCAAACACAAAGACTTCAGCCTGATCGCCTGGGATGGCGCTTAGTGGTCAACCATGATCAGCGTAGGGACCAGCGAGCGAGCCAGTAGCCGGTCAGCGATGTCCACCTGATCTCAACCGCCCATCGACACTGGCTGCAACGCGCCAGCGATAGCATGCTATCGGTCACTCGATCGGGAGCCAAGTCAGCAAGGCAAAGGCGACGAGTCCACAGCCGCGCAACAGGCCTGCTGACCGCTGCTGGACGGTATGGCTCAATCCAGGTACTCGAGACCCGGTCCGCGCCGAAAAAGAACGGGAGACAGATACATGCAGGTTCCTTTCGTCGATCTCCGCGCGCAGTATCTACGAATCAAGCCTGAGATAGACACCGCTATTCAGCAGGTAGTGGATGACACCACGTTCGTCGCAGGGGAACAAGTCCACGAATTCGAAACAGAATTCGGCGCCTATTGCGCCCAGGAGCCCAACAGCGGCGGCGATGGGCGTCGCAGCGAGAGTGCGCCGATCCCCTTGTACTGCGTCGGCTGCGCCAGTGGCACCGATGCGCTCCACTTGTCCCTTTTGGGACTGGGAATCGGTCCGGGCGACGAGGTGATCACGGTTGCCCACACGTTCATCGCTACCGCCGCGGTGATCACGCATGCGGGCGCTCGGCCGGTGTTCGTGGACATCTGCGAGGACAGCATGCTGATGGATCCCGATGCGATCGAAGCGGCGATCACCCCGAGGACCCGAGCGATCATTCCGGTTCACCTATACGGCCAGCCGTGCGAGATGGATCGCATCATGCAGATTGCGCGCCGCCATGGGCTGAAGGTAATCGAGGACGCTGCACAGGCGCATGGGGCGCGGTGGCGGGGCAGACGTCCTGGCTCCCTGGGCGACGCAGCCGCTTTCAGCTTCTACCCCGGCAAGAACCTGGGCGCCTACGGCGATGGCGGTGCGGTTGTCAGCGCGGACCAAAGACTGATCGAGCGGATTCGGAGCCTCGGCGACCATGGCCGCCTCGACAAATATACGCACGCGACTGTGGGGCTGAACAGTCGACTCGACACCCTCCAGGCAGCAATCCTCCGAGTGAAGCTGCGGCACCTCGACGAGTGGAACGCGGCGCGCCGCCGGCACGCCGCCCGCTACATAGACGGTCTCCACGGCAGCGTCGGCTTGCCGGTGGTCCACGGAGACGCCGAATCGGTCTGGCACCTATTCGTCGTGCGCACACCGGAGCGCGAGCGCTTGCGCGCCCAGCTCAGCCAGGCCGGAATCGCCTCGGGTATTCACTACCCCATCGCGGTACACCGACAGCCAGCCTACACGAACCTGGGGATTCCGGAGGGAGGACTCCCGGTGACCGAGCGGGTCGCGGCCCAAATCGTGAGCCTACCTTTGTACGCGGAGCTACCAGAGGATGCGCTGGAGCGTACGGTCGATAACGTTCGGTCATTTGCGCTAGACAAGAGCGATCGCTGATTGTGACGGCCCGTGCCCGATTTCCAGGCCCTTCGTTTCATCGCTCAGCGGACTGCCCCACCGGCGCCATGATCAATTGGCGTCGACGGGGTCCCGCGGCTCCCACCCTTCGCGGACTGGCGTCGTCGACACATCTAACCTGCTGTCAGCGCGCAACGGAACCCGCAGGTTGCCGCAGCTTGTCGCCCCCAACCCGCCCGCATCGTCGGATGTGAGCTGTGGCCTGCGCAGGCTCTCGTCTACTGCCGTAAGCCGATACCCGACCATCGGAAGTACTTCAATGCCGCCCGGTCCCCGTGCCGGTAGACCAAGTTTGGTGCGGATGTGACTAACGTGGGTTTTCAAGAGCGATTGATGCCCACCATCATGGCCCCAAGCGTAGTCGACCAGGCGGGAGGACGAAACGACGCGGCCGAGGTTGCTGGCCAGGAGGTGAAGGATGCGGAATTCCGTCGCTGTTAGACTCACCGGCACGTCGCCCCGAAATACCTCGTGGGACTCGGCGTCAACCACCATGTCGCCAACGGAGACCCGCCGCAACGGCTCCTGATGACCCGTCGTGGAGCCTCGGCGCCAGACCGCTTGGATTCTCATCACCAACTGGCGCGTACTGAAAGGCTTCGTGACATAGTCGTCCGCCCCCAGACGGAACCCCTGCAGGATGTGATCTTCCTCGATAAGAGCGGTGAGCAGAATGACAGGAGTCGATGAGCTCTGGCGAATCTGGCGGCAGACCTCGAACCCGCCCATCCGTGGCAGCCGAACGTCCAAGACCACAACGTCGGGCCCGTCAGCTTGCCAACGCCGAAGCGCCTGGGGACCATCACCGGCCAGCAGGACAGTAAAGCCTTCACGGTGTAAGGCATACGCCGTGACGTCCAGCAGGTCCGCATCGTCGTCGACTAGGAGTACTTTCATTTCGCGTCTCTACCTCCTCGGCAGCTTGAACCAGAAAGTCGCCCCTCGGCCCGGCTCGCTCTCCACGCCGATGGCGCCGGCGTGGGCCTCCACGAGACTCTTGGCGAGGTACAGTCCGAGGCCGAAACCATCGGTGCCCGCGACCGCGGCCGCAGACCCCCGGATGTAGCGATTGAAGACCTTCTTCTGCTCCTCCCGTCGGAGTCCCGGACCGTGATCCGCTATCCGGACGCAGACGTGCGCGTTGGTGCTGCTAACGTCGATCTCAATAGTTTCTCTCTTCGGGCTGTAGACGCTCGCGTTACTCAAGAGGTTGGTCACCACCTGCGATAGCCGCGTAGCGTCTCCATGAACGCAGGGCGCCGGCGTTGGGCAGGCCAGGTTCAGGGCCTGCTCCCTTCGAGCCAAGAGTGGAGCCACGAGGCTGACGGCTGGCTCGATGGCGTCGAGGATGGATATTGAGGTCCGATAGAGGGTGGTTGGGTCCATAGGCCTCGCCGCCCATGCGGTGTTCTCAATGAGCGCTTCGACCCATGACACCGAGCGGTCAAGGTGCGAAATCAGCTTGGGAGCCTCGGGTGAACCCATAACCTCTCGGTTCTGGAGGAGCTCGATCGTTACTCGCATCGTGCTGAGGGCCCCGCGCACCTCATGGGTGAGAACAGACAGGAAGTCCGCGTCCCAAGAGGCCAAATCTCTTGCCAAGACGGTTGGCGAGGAGCTTACCTCGCCCTGGCCACTTGCAGTCGACGCTCTCCGGGTCATTGGCGCCCCCCGTAAGACGTGCACAGATTCACAACTGACCTCCCCGTGATACTGCGTCCGACCACAAGTGCCGAAACAGGACCACTCCATCCACTTGGCGCTCTACGTTAGACATCACGCTGAGCACAGTCATCATCGCCTCAGTCTGGGAGCCAGTGTTGCCACTTGAAGAATCAGATGACGGGCCGGAGCTTAAGGCCCAGAAGCCGTACATCCCAGTTACAGACGCGTACACGAGCATTACTTCGGGGAGGCCGCCAGCCCGTACAGTCTCGAACTCGACCGCGGCCCGCAGGGGGCTCCGCCCGTTGCACCGCCCTCGGGTGGACGGCCGGAGTGGTAGGGAACAAGGTGACTCATATGCTCGTAGAGGAGAGCTAGCGTTGAGTGTCCAGCACAAAGCCCACGCCGAGGACGGTGCACAGAAGCTCGGGGTTCGCCGGATCGTCCTCTAGCTTCTTCCGCAGCCGGTACACGGTGACCCGCACGATCTCCCTTGAGTTGCCGTCCTCGTAGCCCCAAACGTGCTTGGCGATGGTCTCAGGAGAGAGGACGCTGCCCTCGTTCACCATCAGGTAGTGCAGGAGGCGGTACTCTGTCGCGGTCAGATTGAGCCGCTGGCCATGCTTGAGCACGATATGCCGCGCAGGTTTCAGCGTGAGCGGACCTATCTCGAGTTGCGTGCGGCTCGGATTGTTGGTCCCTTCCGTCATGGAGTATGCGGCCTGTTCGCTTCGGCGAAACAATGCTCTGACTCGCGCGAGTAACTCACCATGGCCAAAGGGCTTTGACACGTAATCGTCCGCTCCGAGCTCCAGGCCGCGAATCTTGTCCTCTTCCCTGCCCTGGCCGCTCAGAACGATGATGGGAATTCTGCTATCGCGCCGGATGTGTTTGATGAGGTCGAAACCGTTGTCAGCTCCAAGGCTGATGTCGAGGACCAGAAGGTGCGGGTGATTCCGCTGGAGCTGTCTGAGCGCCATCGGAGAGTCATAAGCCACGAGCACCTCGAAGCCGGCCCTTCGAAGCCCGTAGTGGATGATGTCGACCAGATCTCGGTCATCGTCAACGAGCAGTAGCTTCGCCACAAGCATCACCCCATTGAAGACATACCGCGTTGCTGGATACTGCGACACTAAAGACGTTTACACATTCCCACTCTCGAATACAAGAGCGACACCCCATTGCAAGAACCCCACAAAGCCATTCGGGCCGAAAATTAAGCATTCTGTTACGCCATCGGACGGTCCATCCACAAACGACAAACGGCTAGGAAGCTGGAGATGAACTCCTTCTGTCACGAATTGTCACAGCGGATTCTCCTCTGTCTCCATATGGCCTATTACCGCAAGGGTGCCCTAGCTGGCTCGCGACCCCTTTCTTATTCACGTAACAACCTCTCGACCTTGACTCAACGTTCGGCAAACCAGCGAACCATAGGATCTACATTGGATTTTGTCGTCCGTATTGCACTATGCAATAGGGCGGGTGAGATTGGGATTCACACTGCGGCTTGCCCTACGGGCTGCTAGCCAAGCATCTCTGGGGAGTTGCGGCCGCGAGAGGGCTGAACTCTTGAAAAGGCACGCTCCGCATCTTCGAGCATTCCAGGCGAGCCAAACTCTCAATCAGGCCGAGACTGCCGCAACTCGAACGCAGATCGGCGAGCTAGCGCAGTCCCGCTGGCGGACGGCTCACGGGATGAACACGCGAGTCTCACGGGCGATGGCTCTACGTCAGCTGCTGCTTCGGGCCGCGAGGAGCACCTGGCTGCTCCGCGTCAGCGTGCTATCCCCGGCGCTGCTGCTCTTCGCATCGAGCGTGGCCAGCGTCGTCGGGGCGGCCAGCCCCATCGCTACCGAGTTCCGGGTCGACCTTGACCCGACAGCGCAGGGGACCTACGGTCTGACCTATCCTGGCACTTTCATATTCGAGCTTCCCGCCGGTTCGAGCGGTCTGAGCGCCCAGTACCGCCACAATGCAGCGGACGCTTGGACCACTCTCCCCACCAAAATCGCCACAGATGCGTTCAACGGAGTAGCTGCGGCCCGGTTCGACTTTGCCGCCAACCGCGCCTACTTGAGCGTGCCTTTCTCGCAGGCCACCAACTCCATTTTCATGCGCGTCGTCAATAGCCTAGGGCAGGCGGTTACGACCGGCTATGTGGGGATCCCCGCCTTCTACGACAACCGCCGCGCCGCCGTCACCGTTTCGCTGGACGACGTCACCCCCGAGAACGTTCCCTCTTTCACCACGACCGTCTCGCTCCTTGCTGCCAAGGGGCTGCACCACACGGTCGGGATCGAAACCGGCTTCATGAACGCCTCTTCCTGGGCAACCGTCCAGCAGTGGCTTCAGGGCGGCTACACCGAGGCCGCCGCCCACACACGGACGCACCCCTGCACGGATACCCAGTACCTGAACAGCGGCGGGCACGCCGCGCAGGTGAGCGGCAGCCGGGACGACATCCTGGCGAACCTGAGTCTGCAGGCTCCCTACGTGCCAGCCTTCCTTCAGCCGTGCGGGTTCGAATCCACCCAGGTTCGCCAGGCGGTCGTTGCCGCCCACTACCTGGCGGACCGCAATACCGATACCGAGATCACGAACTACGCCCCTTGGAGCAACGACGGGGCGTACGCGTCGGTGGGGCAGACCTACAATACGGACCTTTGGCCCAACGGGGGCGGCTCGGCGGCACTTCGGGACCAGGCCAACGCCGCATTCAACCAAGCCTACAGCAGCGGCGGCATCTATCACCTGATGGACCATCCGTGGAAGGAACTATGGCAGGGCGGCTCGTTCATGGATGAGCACGCGCAGCACGTCGCTGGGCGACCGGACGTGTGGTACGTCACCTTCGGTGGGTTGTACCAGTACCACTACCTCCAAGAGCGGGGCAAAGTCACCATCACCGCCGTGTCCGGTATTGTGTTTACCCCGACCCCTACTCTCTCACCGACGCCAACACTGACCCGGACTCCTACGGCGACATCGACTCCCTCGGCCTACCGCAGCGCGGTGGCCGCCGATAACCCCGTGGCCTACTGGCGGCTCGACGAGACCGGCGGCGCCACCGCCACCGACCTGCAGTCAGCTCACCACGGCAGCTACGTCAGCAGCCCCGCCCTTGGACAGCCCGGCGCGATCGAGAACGATCCAGACCCAGGAGTGGGCTTCAACGGCAGCAGCCAATACGTCAGCGTGCCCTACAGCCCAGCTCTCAACACCGCCATCTTCTCCGCAGAGGCATGGGCACATCCAACCGGGGGCAGTGGCGCCTATCGCGGGGTGCTGGCCAGCCGCTCCTACCCTCAGGGCTGGGTCCTCTACGCCAGCGCGAGCAACGTCTGGGAGTTCTGGCTCAACAGCGGCGCCGGGATCGTCAGCGTCAGCGGTGGCCCCGTGGCGCTCAACGCCTGGACCCATCTGGCGGCCACCTTCGACGGCAGCGTCGCGCGGCTGTACGTCAACGGCGCCCTGGCCGGTTCGGCCGCGGTCACCAGCTACAACCCGCAGACCAGCGCCGCGCTAGCGATCGGCCAGAGTGAGCCGGGCGCCGGCTTCTGGTTCCCGGGCCGGCTGGACGAGCCCGCGGTGTACAACACGGCGCTGAGCGCCTCCCGAGTCCAGATCCATTTCCAGGCAGGAGCCGCCGCGCCTATGTCCACCCCGACCGTCACTCCCACTGCGCCGGCTACCCCCACCCGGACCAGCACCCTGGTAGCGACCCCCAGCCCTACCGCCATGACGGCAACGCTCACCCTCACGCCGAGCGCAACCGCGACTCCAACCGGCGCCACGCCGCTCCCAAGCAGTACCGCGACCGCCGGCCCCACCCCCACGCTCACTCCTATGCCAGTGGCGAGTCAGACGTCGACGGCAACACCCAGTCCCATAACGATGGCAACGAGTGCCCCCACGACGACGCTCACCCTCACGCCGAGCGCAACCGCGACGCCAACCGGCGCCACGCCGCTCCCAAGCAGCACCGCGACCGCCGGCCTCATTCCCACGGTGACTCTTCCGCCAGTGGCGAGTCTGACGCCTACTGCGACACCCAGTCGTTCCGCGACGGCAACGAGTGTCCCCACGGCGACGCCCACGCTCGCGCCGAGCGCCACGGCGACAACAGCCGCCACCCGCGAGACCGCGGGACCTGGGGCTGCCGCAGCGCGGGCCTCGCCGGTAGCCACGGGGCCTACTGGTGGCCAAATAGAACCAGCGGCACCGCTGCCGCCAGGTAGCAGTCGGCTTAGCCCGCAGCCGCGTTAGCAGGCACGTGCGAGATCAGCCCGGCCCTGGAAAACGATCCACACCCGGCAGTGGGCGTCAATCGCAGCAGCCGATACGTCAACAAGACTAAGAGTGGCCCCCGGAAGCTTTCCGGGGGCCGATGGCCTACTCGCAGCGGACAGCACACCACCCGAAGCCTGCGCCCATCGCCCACGTCGAAACGTGAGACAACCACTCCATCCCCGCCCCCACGCACGGTGGTGGCAGGCCCTCGGCCATGTCAACAGTCTACGAGATTCCAACTTCAACGTCTTGTGAAGAAGATCACCGCGGATGCGCCAGAAGATGAGACTGCCGACTTGCCCCTCGCCGTGCCGCGACGATCGTGTCTGTTAGGCACAGTTAGAGTGAAATAGGTAATGGATTAGAGGATGTTACCGATCATCAGGAGCGAGGACACTTGTAGCGTGCAGTATGGACAACTAGTTGCATACGTGTGCAACGCTTCAGTGAGATGTGCGCGTGGAAGACTCTCGACTCGAACCCTACCGGGCGCGGGTACGCCGTGAGCACCGGGTGAAGATCCTCCAAGCAGCGGAAGACCACCTAGCCCTCGTCGGGTGTGAGCGATTCACGATCGACGTCGTCGCCGGCAGCGTAGGTCTCACCCGGACGGCCCTGTACCGGCATATTGGAAGTCGCAGCTCGCTGATCGAGCAGACACTTGAGCAAGCTGGGAAGCGAGCGGCCGCGCTCGTCGCGGAAATCACCGAGGGTGAGCCCGATGCTACGAGCGGGCAGCGCCTTGGAGACTACGTCCGAGCGGTTGTGGATCGGGTGCGTTGGCATCGTGCCGCCACCGGCTTTCTTCAGCTCCCGTATCCGTGCTGCATGGCCCAGCGCTCCTGCCCGTACGCAAACCAGGACAGCATGCATCCCTTGCTGGTGGCGGAGCTGAAGGCCATCGTGCCCCCCACGTTACTGCATGCCCGAGCAAATCCAGGAAACGATACGCGTATCCGGCCCCGGCGCCAGAAGTTGGGGCAAACCCCCGCCCACCTGCTCGCCGACCCAACGACAGACGCACCCCTGCTCGCCCGCTTGTTCCGGGCCATGCTCCACGAAATCTTGGTTGACGCCCACGACGTCCAGACGGCAGAGCTCGACCGCTCAATTGAGCTCATGGTCCAACTCATCGACTGCCGTCTTGGTGTCGGCCCGCCCAGACCCGAATCGTAGGTCGAAAGCAGTGTGCCAGTCCGTCATCATGTGATCCCCGATTTTGGTGACAGTAGTGTCACGTTGTGACGTATAAGTCGCTGTATAACAAGATGCGGCGGCTGATGCGATGGGGGGGCAAGCGCATGGCGGACGTGGGTGCTCCAAGACGCACGGCACTGCTCGTTACTTCCGGTGAGCTTGGATGGGCGGCAGTGCGGGAGCAGCTTGGAAGCCAGCTGAGCCCCGGTATCGTAAACGAGGCACAGACGATCCGTGAAGCCCTGAGCCTGGCCGGCGCGCGCCGGCCGGCGCTTGTTCTCGTCTCAGCGCGTCTGGGCGAGACCCCTACCCAGCCGCTCGTCTCCAGCTTGCGCGCTCTGATCGGCCCTTCACCGTCAATCGTGGTATTCGCCGAGCGTCTCAGCCCGGTGGAGGCCGCCGCCTTCGCCCAGTCGGGCACCAACGGTTGTCTGCTCTGGAATGAGTTAACGACTGAACTCTTAGCCCCATTGCTCCGCGTGCTCGCTCAGAGTCCCATCGCCGTGCACAGCCGCACGGTGTGGCCGGTGGGGACACTCAAGCTCCTTTCGCCCGCGACTCGCCAGCCATCAGCAGTCCGCCTCACGCCACGGGAACTGACGGTGCTTTGGGGACTCACCCACGATCTGACCCACGAGCAGATCGCGGCCGGGGAATTCCTGAGCGTGCGCACGGTGCGGCGAACGGTCCACCACCTGCAGCGCAAGCTTGCCGCGCCGACGAGTTTCCTGCTCGGACTCCGAGCGGGCCAACTCGGCCTAGATGATGGGCTCCGCCCGAGCGGCCCCTGAGCAGCAAGCAGCCTCGTTTGCAGTAAGAAGCGACACGAGATGCAACCGTGCTCTCTTCTACTGGCACATCGGTAACAGGACACCTACCCTAAGAAAACTGCGCGGCGCCACGTAACGGTAACATAGGCCCTCTCTCGCCAATAGGAGCGGGCAAGTTTATTGGATCCGAGGGGTCTCATGATAGGGCCACACGCTCGGGTGCGCAGCACCCTCCTCGTTCCATCCGACGAAGTTGGGTGGTCATTTGCCCGCCAGGAACTCGAGGCCCGCCTCGGGTCTCAGGCAGTAATGGAGGCGCAGGACGCAAGGAGAGCCCTGGTTCTTGCCTACGAGCAGCGGCCGACACTCGTTTTCGTAGCAGAGCCCATCGGTGACCAATCCGCCGCGCCCCTCGTCTCAAGCCTGCGTGCGATGCTTCCCCGCGACAGCTGCATCGTGGTGCTGGCCAACCGTCTGAACCCGGAAAGGGCCGCAGACCTTTTTCAAGCCGGTGCAGACGGCTGTTTGCTGTGGCCCGAGCTCTCAGACGAGCTCGTCCTCGCGGTGCTGGACGTGCTCATCCAGGGGGCAATCGTTGTCTGTAGCCGCACGCTGGCGGACGCGATAGTCCCTGAGATTCCGCCTACACCAGCCCGCAAGAGGCTACAGGTACCGCTCGCGGCGGGTGAGCGATTGGTGCTCCAGGGTCTCCTCCGTGGGTTGACATACCACCAGCTGGCCGCCCGTGAAGGTTTGCCTGAGCGCACGGTGCGACGAACGGTCTCCCGGCTCGAGCACAAGCTCGCCGCTCCCAGCAGCTTCCTGCTTGGCCTGCGCGCCTGGCAACTCGGCCTGGTCGAGGAACTCCTCGATGAGGAGCCGCGGATCGGGGCGGCTCCGCACGCCGCTCCTGACGCCAGCCGTTCTGACGACCGCTCCTGAGTCAGAAGCTCGGCCGACACGGAGAAATCCGTCCGCCCCCCGGCGCAGTAGGCCCCTAGGTCCTCAGCTCGACGCGCCGGCGCCATGACCGGCAACTGGCCAGCGAATCTTGGCCTGTGCGCCGAAGTTAACGTGGCCGTTCTGCCCCTCCCTTTCCCTGACAGCGATTGATATGCTCCTGTGACACAGGTTGACAGCCGTTGACATGCTGCTGTGACCCGAGTTCACATCGATTGCGACGGAAGCGGCTTCATTCAGTGACGAAGCCGGTTCATCTCGATGAGGGCTGCGGCAAACGGAGGGGGAGCAAGCCATGCGTGGACGAGATCGATTCATTCCAGTCAATCAGCAGAGCATCGGAGTGCAGATACATCAAATCACGAGGTCCCTCGACGGACAAAGACACCATCGCCTATTGGCCCTCCTGGGCAACGTCGCGTGCGCGAAGACGCGACGGAGCGGAGGGACGGCCTGTTTCGAGACGGCCACAACGGCGTGGCCGATCCGTGCCGGCAGCGGAGGCGAGGGGCTGGAGCAAGCACGCCGCTTCGTCCCTCGCCAGCCGCCGGCCAAAGTAATCGGGCTGTGCGTCAACTGGGTCCAGCGCGAGCATCTACATGACGAAAGCCGGGGGCCTTCGAGCCGCTCCTCACGGTGGTTGCCAAACGAAGAGCCGCCCCTGAGCACCATCCCGACGGAGTGCGCCTGGGCCATTGACGACGAAATCCTAGCTTCCCCAGCAGGCATGGGCGTATGAACACGTGTTATGTGTCCGGCCAAGAATCGGATCGCAAGCAGTCTTCACTCAGCCTTCGAGACGTGGCAACCTCTCAACTCCCGCACGGGTCGCCCTACGTGCTCCTGATCCAGAATAATCGGATCCAAGCCCACCTCCTACATGAAATCTTCTCGGAGCTTCCCGCGCCCTTCCGGTTGGACTGGACGGACCGGCTCTCCTCCGGATTGGCGCGGTTATGTCAAGTTCCGTTCGACATTGTCCTCCTGGACCTCGAGCTGCCCGATGCGCAGGACCTCGAAGGCCTCAAGGCGATCCAAGCCCAATTCACGGACGTCGCCGTCGTGGTCCTCGCCACTCTGCCCGATGAGGAGGTCGCGCGGCGGGCGATTCGGGGAGGGGCTCAAGACTATCTCGTCACAGGGCAGATCACCGCCGACATGCTCGCCCGCTCCATTCTCTACGCGCGCGAGCGCAAGCGCGCGGAGAAAGAGCTTCTCGATCGGGAGGCTCAGCTGGGTCGCCTCCAGCTGGCGACCGAGCTCCATCAGGCGATCGAGGCGCGGGACCACATAATGGCTGTCGTCGCACACGACCTTCGGGCGCCTCTGACGAGCATTCGCACCCGAGCGCACTTCCTGCAGATGCAGGCGGCCGACGCCTCGGCCACCGGGGGAGATCAGCTTGCGGAACAAATCAGGAAAATCGATCGGGCCGTAGTGGCCATGAGTCGATTGATCAATGACCTAGTGGGTCAGATAGCACGAATGGAGCCATTCTTTCGTAGGTAGGGGGTGTGACGGCAGCGTCGAACGGGGTTGCGGGTATACCCACCGGAGCCACCCAGAGCGTGCCGGCGAGCCCAAG
>Ga0080064_1002416_pt1 | contig 31820 bp, 23 predicted proteins | sample Subgrocontami54m_FD_69260 | JGI IMG/M metagenome (GOLD analysis project Ga0080064, IMG submission 69260) | Subsurface groundwater microbial communities from S. Glens Falls, New York, USA - GMW46 contaminated, 5.4 m (SPADES assembly) (version 2) ...
ATTGGGGGGAGGTCTGCTTCCTCGCCGATCCCTCAATCCCGAACGCCTCCGAGTCTCATTGACGTGGGATGCCGGTGTCATCTGGCGTGAGACGCGACACGGCAGGCACGGTTGTCGTGTCGAGAGATGGATCGCGCCTCGGCAAGAGCACAGTATTGGCCGTCGACATGGCTGTGAGTCAGCACTTCATTGCGTGGATATGTGGACCCGCGCTGAACAACCTCTTTCTGTATTGGTGGCTGCAGCATCGAAAGTCGGAATTCGAGAATGTAGCGACGGGCAGCACGATACCCACAATAGGCCTGCAGTTCTTCAAGCGATACCGAATCAGGAGGCCGCGTGACCTAGCCGAACAGGAGAAGATCGGACAGGTCCTACTGTCTGCACACCTCAGGACGCTGACCTTGGATCAGGACCGCGAGAAACTGAAGCAATGCAAGCTCGGCCTCATGCACGACCTCCTGACCGGACGGGTGCGTGTGCCCGTGGCGGAGGCGCAGAAGGTCGGGGCCCAGGGGGGCACGCCATGATGGGCCGAGCGCTCCCCGTCAACATCGACGACCTCCTGCGGCAGCGCACCATCGAGGGTGAGCGCGTCGAGTACAAGACGGGCTGGAACCCCGAGGCGGTGCTCCACACCCTCTGCGCCTTCGCGAACGACTTCCACAACCTCGGCGGCGGCTACATCGTGATCGGCGTCGAGGACAGAGACGGCCTCCCCGTCCTGCCGCCCAAGGGGATCGACCCCCGAGGCATCGACGCGATCCAGAAGGAGGTCCTCAACCTCGGCTACCACGGCCTCCAGCCCCAATTCCATCCGCTATCGGCGACCTACACGATCGGCGGCCGCTCGATCCTGGTGCTCTGGGCGCCAGGGGGCGAGTCGCGGCCGTACAAGGCCAGGGTGAGCCTGGCGAAGGACTCGAAGGAGTGGGGCTACTACATTCGGAGGAACTCAAGCACGGTCCGGGCCAAGGGCGCCGACGAGCGGGAGCTGCTCGGTCTGGCGGCCACGGTGCCCTTCGACGATCGATACAATCAGGCCGCGACCCTCGACGACCTGTCTCCACGCTTGATCCGCGACTTCCTGGACGAGGTGGGCAGCGAGCTCGCCAAGGAGGCGACCCGGCTCTCCACAAAGGCCCTCGGGACCCGGATGAACATCATCGGAGGCCCGTCGGAGGCGCCCTTCCCGAAGAACGTCGGCCTGCTCTTCTTCAACGATGCGCCGCATCGCTTCTTCCCCGCCACGCAGATCGACGTCGTCTGGTTCCCGGAGGGCCCGGGCGGCGATCGCTTCGAGGAGAAGGTCTTCCAGGGGCCGCTCGCGCGCATCACCCGGGACGCCATCGACTACATCGACCGCAACTACATCAAGGAGACCGTCGTCAAGCACCCGGACCGGCCCGAGGCGGAGCGCTTCTGGAACTTTCCGCGCGCCGCCGTGGAAGAGGCCGTGGTCAACGCCGTGTATCACCGCTCGTACGAGGAGCGCGAGCCCGTCGAGGTGCGCATCACGCCCGAGGACCTGGTGGTCCTGAGCTTCCCGGGCCCCGATCGGTCGATCTCCATGCAGGCGCTGCGCGCCGGAAAGGCCGTGTGCAGGCGCTACCGGAATCGGCGCATCGGCGAGTTCCTCAAGGAGCTCGACCTCACCGAGGGACGCTCGACGGGAATCCCGAAGATCCTCAAGGTGATGAAGGCGAACGGTTCTCCCCGACCCGAGTTTGAGAGCGACGAGGACCGCACGAGCTTCCTCATCCGGCTGCCGGTACATCCCCGGGCGGCGAAGCTGAAGCAGACGGTTGGGGTGCAGTCGGGGGTGCAGTCGGGGGGCCAGTCGGGGGGCCAGTCGGGGGACCAGTCAGGGGGCCAGTCAGGGGCCCAGTCGGGGGCCCAGTCGAATCTGATCCTGGGAGCGCTGCAGGGGGCTCCGCGGTCGATCAAGGAGCTCGCCATGGCGCTCGGTTTGAGGGCGCGAACCGGCGCGCTGCGACGCACGGTGAGCGGGCTACTCGCCGCGGGGCTCCTCGAGTACACCCTGCCCGACAAGCCCCGCAGCCGCCTGCAGAAGTACCGCCTCACCGCCAAAGGACGAAAGGCCCCAGGCCCGGCCGGGCGTCGAGGCGGCGATGAGTGAGTACCTCCACGTCGAGAAACCCCTCCTCGACCAGCTCGGGACGCTCGGCTGGACCGTCATCGACCAGGGACATGGGTTCATCCCGACGGACCCGTCGCCGAGCCTCCGGACCGGCTTCCGGGAGTGGATCCTGCCCGAGGTCTTCCGCAACGCGGTCCGGTCCATCAACCTCACCCCGGACGGCAAGCCGTGGCTCACCGATCGCCAGATCGACGACCTGCGCGACCAGATCCTGCGGCAGCCGAACCGCACCCTGCTGGAGGCCAACGAGGCGACGCAGGGCCTGTTCCTGAAGGCGCAGGTCGACGTGAACGAGGTCACCGGCGAATCCGACCCCGTCGTGAAGCTCATCGACTTCGCCCACCCCGAGCGCAACCGGTTCCATGCGATCAACCAGTTCCGCATCGACACGCCCGGCTGCGTGAAGAGCTGCATCATCCCCGACATCGTCCTGTTCGTGAACGGCCTCCCGCTCGTGGTGGTCGAGGCGAAGATCGGCGACCCGAACACGGCCAACCCCATGCACGCGGCCTTCGAACAGCTCCTCCGCTACCGCAACGGACGAGCGGAGACGCAGAAGGCGGGCCTCCGAGAGGGCGAGCCGCGGCTCTTCTACACGAACCTCCTGTTGATCCGCACGTGCGGCGAGAAGGCCGAGTTCGGCACCCTCACCTGCGGCCACGAGCACTTTCACGCCTGGAGGGACATCTGGCCGGAGAGCAACAGGGCCTATGCGCCCCCCCTCGGGGTCGAGCGCGAGCAGGAGAGGCTCGTCCAGGGGCTCCTCGTGCCGGCGACGCTGCTCGACGTCCTGCGCACCTGCACGGTGTTCATGGACACAGATGACGGCCGCAGGATCAAGGTCGTCTGCCGCCACCAGCAGTACCGCGCCGCGCGCAAGGTCGTGGAGCGCCTGCGCGCGGGAAAGACGCCGGAGGCCCGCTCCGGGGTCGTGTGGCACACCCAGGGTTCGGGCAAGTCCCTGACGATGGTCTTCGTCGCCCGGATGATCCGCGCCTCCGCGGACCTCCAGGACTTCAAGGTCCTGCTCGTCAACGACCGCATCGACCTGGAGGAGCAGCTCGCCGGCACCGCCAGGCTCATCGGCGGCAAGGTCAACGTCATCGAGAGCACCGCGCAGCTCCGCGAGCACCTCGGTACGGCCACCTCCGACGTCAACATGGTGATGGTCCACAAGTTTGCCGAGCGCGCTGACGCCTTGCCGGCGAGCGTCCTTCAGGCCCTTGAAGGAAACCGGGCCCCGGACACCCCCTCCGGCAAGTCGAAGGCGGCCGAGCCGCGGGTCCCGTATCGCGCCTTGCCGTCCAGCAAGACCTTCGGCGTGGTCAATCCCTCGGAGCGCATCCTCCTCATGATCGACGAGGCCCATCGCACGCAGGGCTCCGATCTGGGCGACAACCTGTTCGAGGCCTTCCCCAACGCGACCCGGGTCGCCTTCACCGGGACCCCGCTCATCACGGAGCAGCACGGCACCCGGCGCACGGTCAAGCGATTCGGCGAGTACATCGACACCTACAAGCTCATGGATTCCGTGCACGACGGCTCGACGCTGCAGATCCTCTACGAGGGCCGAACGGCGGAGACCGCGCTCCAGGACAAGCAGGGCTTCGACGCGACCTTCGAGGACCTCTTCAAGGAGCGGAGCGAGGAGGAGATCCTCGCCATCAAGAAGAAGTACGGGGCGACAGGCGACATCCTCGAGGCCGAGAAGCGCATCGCCGCCATCGCGAGAGACCTGGTCGACCACTACATCGACAACATCCTCCCGGACGGATTCAAGGCCCAGGTCGTGTGCCACTCCAAGCTCGCCGCGATCCGCTACCAGAAGGCCATCCGCGGCGCGCTCCAGGAGCGCCTCGACCGGGAGAGGCTCAAGCCCCGGCCGGGCCCGGGCCTCATCAGGAGCATCGAGTTCCTCAAGGCCGTCGTGGTCGTGTCGTCCGACCCGACGAACGAGCCGGCGGCGATCACGGAAGCGCGCAAGGAGGCCCGGCGCTGGAACGCGGTCGAGAACTTCTGCAAGCCGTTCGACCTCGACGACCCCGACAAGGCGCTCTCCGGCATTGCGTTCCTCATCGTCTGCGACATGCTGCTCACCGGCTTCGACGCGCCGGTGGAGCAGGTCATGTACATCGACAAGAAGCTGCGCGAGCACAATCTCCTCCAGGCCATCGCCCGGGTGAACCGCGTGGCCTGCAACAAGCACCGCGGCTTCATCGTCGACTACATCGGGCTCGCCAACCACCTGACATTCGCCCTCTCGATCTACGCGGAAGAGGACGCGAAGGACATCCAGGAGGGTCTGAAGAGCCTGCTGAGCGAGCTTCCGATCCTCGAGGAGCGCTACCAGCGGCTCCTGCAGCACCTTCGCGCGGCGGGCGTGGCGCAGATCGAGGACTTCATCCAGGGCACCCTGTGCAGCCCGGAGGCGGAGGTGGCGGTCCTTCACGCGGCCGTCGGGGCGCTCAGGGAGATCCGTCCGCGCGCGGAATTCGAGGTGTACTTCAAGAAGTTCCTGCAGAGCCTGAATCTCATCCTGCCCAACCCCGCGGGGCATCCGTATCGGGGCGCGGCCCGGCGCTTCGGCTACCTGCTCCGGATGGTGAAGGAGCGCTACAAGGACGACTCGCTCGACATCACGGACGCGGGCGAGAAGGTGAAGGCGCTCATCAACGAGTACCTCATCGACCTGGGCATCCAGCCGAAGATCCCGCCGGTCGAGCTCCTCTCGGACGGGTTCATCGACCATGTGCGGAAGCACTCGCAGGGAAGCGCGGAGGCCAGGGCGAGCGAGATGGAGCACGCCATCCGCAAGCATTGCACGGTCCACTTCGACGAGGACCCCGCGTTCTACAAGCGGCTCAGCGAGAAGCTCGAGAAGCTCATCCAGGAGCATCGCGACAACTGGGAGGCGCTCGCCGAAAGTTACGAGATTCTCCGCAAGGAGGCGCTCGAGGGCAGGAGCGAGGCCGTCGAAGGTCTCACGGTCGAGGCCACGACGTTCTACGAGTACGTCCAGCGGTTGGCCTACGGCGGCGGCGAGCCCCCGGCCGAGGCGCGAGCGCCGCTCAAGAAGCTGATGCTGCGTGTCGTGGAGCTGCTCCAGGACACGATCGGCGTGCTCGACTTCTGGAGGAAGCCGACCGAGGTCAAGAAGCTCCGCGGGAACATCGACACGGAGGTTCTGCTTGCCGACATTCCCGCCTTGAACGCCATCCATGAGCGGATCGCGGTCGAATTCGTGAAGCTCGCCGAGAAGCGACATGAGGAGCTGACCCGATGAAGGGAGCACGGAACCGCAGAGTCCCGTATGAGGTCGTCCGGAGCCGACGCTCGACGATGGACATCATCATCGAACGCGACGGCCGCGTGCTCGTTCGGGCCCCCCATGGGACGGACGACGGGGCGATCGACGCCATCGTTGCGTCGAAGGACCCCTGGATCTTCCGCAGCCTGGCCGAGTGGCGGGACCTGAACGCGACGCGCGTCGTGCGCGAGTACAAGAACGGAGAGGGCTTCCTCTACCTCGGGCGCGCCTACCGACTGCTCGTGGTCGGCGACCAGACCGAACCCGTGCTGCTCCGCAACGGTCGGTTCACGCTACGTCGGGATTTGGTCGACTGCGGCGAGATGGCAGCAGCGAAGGCTGCGTTCCGCGACTACTACGTCGCGCGCGGGCACGATCGGATCGGCAGGCGCGTGGGCTACTACGCGCCCAAGATCGGCGTGACGCCCACTGCGGTCGACGTCCGCGAACTGGGCAATCGATGGGCCTCGTGCTCGCCCGCCGGGAGACTCGCCTTCCACTGGAAGTGCATGATGGCTCCCCAGACGATCGGCGACTACATCGTGGTCCACGAGCTCTCGCACTTCCACCACCGGGACCACACCCAGGCGTTCTGGAACGAAGTCGACAAGGTGATGCCCGACTACCGCGAGCGGAAGGAGTGGCTTCGCAGGCATGGGGCGGGCCTGGACGTGTGAAGGCGCCATCGCGCGACCGTCCGCATACCCCGACCGGAGCTGGCGCTCGGCGTCGACGACGTCGCGGTTGAGCAGGGGCGAGGTCATCCACGCCTGATCATACGCACCGGGCCGCGCGATGGCACGGGCAAGGCCAGCGTCCTGGCCGGAGGAGCGCCGATGGCGACTATTCGGGCGCCGCCAGGAGCCGCTCCTGCACCCAGTTGTGCCAGTACGCCTCGTTCGACGTCAGGTCGAAGGGCGAGACGGAGGGGTCCTTCGGGCGCCTCATCCTGAACATCGCGACGTCCCTCTCCGTCCCTGCCGGCGTCAGCGCGATGCATGTCCGCACGTCGCCTCCCGCCACCCCGAACGGGCGCTTGAGCGCCTCCGCGACGTCGCCCTGTCCCTGGAGCCACCGCTCGACCCCCTTCATCTGATCCGGAGACAGCCCCTCGTACGCGTCCTTCATCGGGACCTCGGCGCCCGAGGCGCTGACGAGGACCAGCTCCCATCCGTCGGGCCCACCCAGCGCGAACCGCTGGCGCATGTCCCGGGCGTCGATGATCACCCGCCAGACCGCGTAGTTGCCCAGGAGAACCACGCTCTTGAGCCCCGTCGCGAGCTGCGGCTGGAAGGTGGAGCAATCGAAGACGGTGCAGCGCAGGATCTTGTCGGGGCTCTCTCCCCTCCAGCGCCGTCCCGCCCCGCACCGACGGCAGGGCATCGACTTCTGCCCCTCGCACAGCCAGCAGTGTGTCGTCTCCCTCCCCTTGCCTTCGCAGCTCGCGCACGTCGCTGTGCCCTTGCCCTTGCACCCGGAGCACCTCAACTCACCCGCCTTGTTGCACACCCGGCACGGGTTCCCCTGAAGGACCTCGTGTTGGTCCGGCATCATCGACGCCTTCGCGCCGAGGCCCTCGCACTGCGTGCAGGCGATGCTCCCAAAGGCGCCGCACGCCGCGCACGGGTCCTTTCCCAGGCCCGCGCATTTGCTGCACGGGGACGGCATCTCCCCCTTGCCGTTGCAGACCGCGCACTTCTCCAGAGCCGAGCCCCCGCAGCCCGGGCAGGGCACGGCCAGGGCCGAGCACTCGGGGCACGGCAGCTTCCCGGTCTTCCGGCACGCATCGCAGTTCACCGGCGCGTCGCCGCTCCCGGCGCAGACCGTGCACTTCACCTTTCCCTTGTCGCACACCTTGCAGGGGTGCCTTCCGACCCCCTCGCAGACGGCGCACTTGAACCCCCGGACCTGTCCCGAGGCAGCGCAATTGCCGCATGGCCGAGAGGCCGTGCCCGAGCAGGTTGCGCATGGGCCTCCCCCGGTTCCGAGACAGGCGGAACAGGGGGCCTGGGACCCCTGTCGCCCCCCGTACTGATAGCACTTCACCTGCTTGGAGCCGTTGCACGTGGGACACTTGTCCTGGGACCAGAGCGCCAACGCGCCGAGGGACGCCAACCAGAGGAGCGCCAGAGTCCGCATTGTTCTCTCCTACTTACGGCTCGCCGCGACGACCATCCGGAGCCACACCTCGCCCGGGACCGACTCAGCGTCCAGCGGGATGTCTTTCTCGCCCTTCCGACGCAGCGCGAACCCCCGATCGACGAACTCGGGCACGGAGGTGGACCACAGCAGCCGCGTCTCGACCTTTCCCTTTTCGGTCGTGAACGGATGGGGGAGGGCGCTGAGTGGGACTCCCCACCCGGGCAGATACTTCTTGAGGTGGTCCTGGATCGGCACGGGGATCGGGGTCGAGAGGGGGCCCGTCGGGATCGGGGAGCCGTTCTTCGTGAATCCCAGGACGGCCCACCCGTCCGAGCTGCTGAAGGAGAGGCCCGAGCTCGCCTCCCGGGCGTCCACGACGATGCGGCAGGCCCACGGCGGCTTCTCGGTCCCGCAGGTTGCCGGGATGGCCTTGGCGACCTGTGGCTCGAAGTCCTCGATCAGGAAGATCCGGATGGTCGCGCCGGACTTCGGCTCGACGCCGACCCAGGACTTGCCTTTCGAACACCGGCGGCACGGGATGTCGTGGGACCCCTGGCACGCCCAGCACACGGCGTCCACGAAGCCCCGCCCCTCGCACGGGGCGCACTCCTTCGCCCCCTCCGTCGCGCAGACGTCGCACTTCGTCCAGCCGCCGCCGATGCACGTGGGACAGGTGTCGGGGAAGCTGTTGCCCGGGCTCTGCTTTCCGGTGGGGTCGAGTCCGGTCCCCTGGCAGTTGTCGCACTTGCGGTTCGCGCGTCCGATGCACGTCTCGCACGCCGCCCTGCCCAGGCCGCCGCACGCATCGCACCGCGCGGGGATCCCCTTCGCCACATGGCACGCGGGACAGCGCTCCTTCCCGGAACCCATGCACTGCGGGCACTTCCCCCCGATCGCCGCGCTGGCGCAGTCGGGGCAGGGGAGCTTCCCTCGCTGGACGCACACTGCGCAGGGGGTCGGGATCCTGCCCCGCCCCTTGCAGGAGGTGCACGTCGACTTCCCGCCCTTGCAGACGCGGCAGTCGGTCACGCCGTTCTGACCGCAGATGTGGCACCGGCGCGGGATCCCCTTGACGCGGCCGGTCCCCTCGCACGCGGAGCAGTGGAGCGCGCCCTTCCCCTTGCAGGTCGGACAGGCGCAGGTCCCCTTCGCGTCGCAGACAGCGCACGGGACGTCGATCGGCGTCTTCCCGCGGCAGGCGATGCAGGGGACCTCGATCGTGCCCTTGCACGTGGCGCAGGGTTCCTCGGCGGGCAGGAGCGTCCAGGCGCCCGCCGCGAGGAGGCACGCCGCAACCAGCCTCAGCTTCCACATGATCGGTGCCCTCCCAGGACTCTACGCGCGCGCGGAGAGAGGATTACATCAAATCCTGACGCTGATTGTGGGGCCAAATCCGGATTCCTTGGGCCGGAGGGGTTGTGCGTGTCTTACGGATTAATGTAATCACCGTGCTTTGCCGTTGCGCGAGGCGATCCGGTCCTGGGAGAATCGCCCGAGTCGCCAGGAGGGCCCATGAACGAGCAGTGGGACGACGCGTTCTGCCGCGTGGCCATCGCGCGGCGGTACCTCACGACCGGCCAGGCGGAGTCCCTCCTCCGCGACTCCGCCGACGCCCGCGACAACAACCTCACCTTCGACTTCACCGAGGCCGCCGTGCTCCGAGGGCTCCTCGCCCAGCAGCACGTCAACGAGGTCGTCGAGCTCCTCGCCTTCGAGCCGACGAAGGGGGAGGTGGACCACCTCGCCGGCCAGCTCATCGAGCGGGGATACGCCCCGGAGGGCATGGTCCGGGGCGTCGTGGAGCGGTGGAAGTTCGACAAGGACCTCGCGGGGGACACCTCGCCGTCGCTCTCCGAGGTCCTTGTCCAGGCCCACGTGGCCACCCACCAGCAAATTGCGGCCATCCTCGCCGAGGTTCGCCCCGCGGGAGTGCCGTTCGTCCCTCGCGGCCCGGCCGTCTCTCCTCAGGCGGTGTTTGATGCCGTGACCCAGGTCGTTCCGGCCGACAGGCCCGTCCGCTCCTACCCGACGCCCCCCGCGATGCGGCCCCCCGGCGCGCGATCGGGGACCCCGACCCCGCCGCCCCCGACCAGGCCTCCTTCGCGGACCCCGACCCCCAGGCCTCCTTCGAGGACGGCGACGCCGAGGGCTTTCCCCGCGCCCCCCGCGAGGCCCCAGGGGACGCATCCTGGAACCAGCCCGCGCAACCCGGACGTCGGCCGAGTCCTCCGCGTGCGAGACTCCATGGGCGGCGGCATGGGGGCGGCGATCGCCGGAGTCTCCGTGCTCGTGATCACGCTGATCGTCTACTTCGTGGCCAAGTCCGACCGCTCCGACCCGATGCCCTCCCGTCCTCCGCAGGTCGCGAGCGCACACCCCGAGCCCGAGCTCGAACCCGCGCCGCGGCGCGACCCCGTCCACCCGGTCGATCCGAACCGGGAGAAGCCCACGCCGCCTGACCCCGCCGTGGAGCCGCCGCCCAAGCCCCCGCAGGAGGCCCCGAAGCCTGCGCCGAGGGTGCCGGCCTCGCCCGTGTTCGCGCTCCTGGAGCAGGCCGCCGCGATGGAGGACAACGAGAACGCCGCGGAGGCCGCGCGGCTGCTCGAGGAGGCATCGGGCGTTCCAGGGATCTCCGCCAGGTGCCGCACCTCCCTCGAGGAGGAGCGCCGCCTCCTCTCTACGCGCGGCGAGTCCCTCAGGAAGGGACGGGACCGCGAGCTGGGGGGAGACCTGGACGCCGCCAGGAGTCTGTACCTCGCGGCCTTCTCGTGCGACGCCATCTCCTTCGCTGCGCTCGCCGCCGCGGCGCAGGGCCCCGCGGACCAGGCCGCCGCGAGGCAGTGCCTGGAGAGGCGCTTCCGCCACCTCGTCCGCACGGGGATCGAGGCGCGGGCGGACCTTCGCCTGGTGGAGTCGCTGACGGCGTACGACGTCGCCCTCACCCTCCACAAGCGGATGGGCATGACCTGCGACGCCTCGGGGCCGCGGGACTCGCGCAACGAGCTTGCGAGGAGGCTTCGCAACCTGATTACGCTGGACGGTGAAGGGGCCGCGGAGGCCGCCGTCGGACCGGGCGGGGTCGAGGAACCGCTCGGGCCCTCCCCGAGCCCGCCGGTGGACGCCGTTCCGCCGCCGGCGGTCGACCCCCCTCCCACCCGAAACCCCGCGCCGCCGCCGTCCGGGGACGAGACCGTGCCCGGTCTGGCGGACCTCCCCGCCGAGCTCCGCGGTCAGCTCGACGAGATGACGGGGATCATGCTCTCGCTCTGGGCGGACCGGGCGAACCCCACGAACAACCTGGAGGAGCACCGCGGCGAGGTCCTGCGCTTCGACCTGGCGCTCAAGCGGATGAAGAAGGAGGACCAGGAACGTCCGGCCGTGAGCTTCGTCGAGGGCGTGACGCACTTCCTCCTCTACCGCGGGCTGTTCGAGGAGTTCCTGGCGAAGCGCCGCGCCGCGCGGACGAAGCCCGAGCTCAAGCGCGTGATCGACTCCTACGAGCCGCTCTACAGGAAGGAGCTCTCCTCGGCGCAGACCGCCCTCAAGAAGGCGCGGAAGGCCCACTCCGGCCATTTCGCCGCATGCCTGTTCGAGGACCTTTCCCGAGCCTGGGCCACGGATGAGTGGGGCGCGAAGAAGGGGACGGACGACGCGCAGAAGGACCTGGTCGCCCTCCGCCCCGCGACCGCGTTCGACCGCGAGCTCGAGTCCTACTGCCTTGAGAACGGCTTGCCGAAGAAGTAGCGCGGGGTCAGGCGGGGAGCGGTGCGAAGCACCCCGTCCCAGCGCAGGCCGACCCCCCACCCGAACACAATACGCGCCTTCCACCTCCGTTCTGTCAATTGCGGGCGCCAAGGAGCGCAATGGACCCTGGCCTGGTTATTCGAAGCCAGAGAGGCGACCGCGCGGCCCTCGAGGCGCTCGTCACGGCGCTCGAGCCGAATCTGTACGGCTATCTGCTGAGGAAGGTCGACGACGAGCACCTCGCCCAGGACCTCCTGCAGGAAGTCCTCCTGCGGGTGGTCCGGAGCCTCGGGACGTTCAAGCCCGAGCGGCCTTTCGAGAGCTGGGTGTTCACGATCGCGGCGAACTTGTGCCGCGATTACTACCGAAACCCGAAGCGGAGCCAGTCGCTCGACGCGATCGAGGACGGCCTGAAGGAGACCTGGGTCGGTGAGGGACCCGCAGACGCGGCGGACCGCGCGGAGTGGAAGGCGAGGCTGCCGAAGGCCGTGGAGCGGCTCCCTCCGGAGCAGAAGGAGGTGGTCCTCCTGCGCGTCTACGGCGGCATGAGCTTCCAGGAGATCGCCGACGCGACGGGGTGCCCGCTGAACACGGCGCTCGGAAGGATGCGGTACGCGATCCTGAACCTGAGGAAGTACCTGGGAGTCGAGCTGGAGTCGCGCCCGTAAGGGCGCGAGCGCGCGGAGCGCGCCCCCGTTTGGAAGCGGGAATGACATGGACACGCGTTGCGAAGAGATGCAGCCGCTGCTGATGCAGCTCGCGGGGGGTGAGCTGCCTTTGGCGGACGGCCCGGGCGTCGCGGACCACCTCGCGGAGTGCCCGCGCTGCCGCACGGAGTGGGAGGCGCTCCGATCGTGGCTCGACGGGATCGCAGCGCTGCCGAGCGTGGTGCCTCCCGAGGCGGCCCGCCGGCGGGTCCGCGAGCGGGTGCTGGCCGAGCGCGATGCACGGGTCACGCGTCGCGCGCTTGGTCGCCTCGGCGTGGCGGCCGCGGCGCTCCTCGCTGCCATTGGCGCGTGGGTGACCTCAGGGCCCGGCCCTGTCCCCGGGGACTCGGCGGGGTTCCGCTGGAACGACCCGGCCCTCCCGCGCTTCGAGGAGGCCCGCTGGTCGAACGGGATCGACTCGGGTCTCGCGGACGTTTGGTTCAGCATGCGCGACCTCAGGGAGGGGAAGGCGCTCCATCAGGAGGCGACGCCACCGGAGGGAATCGCCACGACGTCCGAGTCCTTCCACGTGGGCGACGACGCGCGCGCCCTGCGGTGGGAGTGGGACCAGGACGACGAGGACGGCGGTTTCGACCTGCGCATCCGGGACCTGGAGAAGTCGATCGAGGACCTGTCAGGCGAGGACCAGGGGTAGGTGGAGTGAGAACGATGATCAAGTCCGCGTGGATGACGCTGTTGCTTCTGGCCCTTGCGCTTCCCTGCCTTGCGCAGGAGGACCGCGAGCCCCCGCGCGAGGGGGACGAGGGGTGGCAGGAGGGGGAGCGTCGGGACCCGGGGCACGAGCGGGAGCACCCGGATCGCGAGCCGCGAGAGCCCCGAGGGCCCGGGGAGGGTATGGACGGTCGCGAGGGCGACGGCCGCGGCGGGCCACGTCCGCCGATGCCTCCGCAGCCCCCGCGCCAGCTCTCGGACGAGGAGGTGGCCGAGGTCCTCGAGTTCCTGCGGAGCTGGGACCCGTACCGCGTTCAGCGCATCGAGCAGTCCCGCGAGCGGAACCCTCGGGAGTACATGCGGATTTTGCAGGAGTCCTACTTCGAGATGAAGCGGCTCCAGGAGATGCAGAAGTCGAACCCCGAGGCGTACGAGGAGATGAAGAAGGAGCGGGGGCTCGAGATGCAGGCCTTCCAGCTCGGCGAGAAGATCCGCGGGACCGAGGATACGGCCGAGAAGGACAAGATGAAGGCGGAGTTGAAGCCCGTCCTCGGGCAGCTCTTCGACCTGCGCGAGAAGCGCAAGGACCAGGAGATCGCGCGCTTGGAGGCGGACCTGAAGCGCCTCCGCGAGCAGGTCGAGAAGCGTCGCACGAACAAGGAGTCGGTCGTGGAGCGCCGCCTGCGCGAGCTCTCGGGCGAGGAGCCCGACGACGACTGGTAGCAGCCTCTAGGTCCGGCTGCGTTTGCGCCCGCGGGGGGCGGCCGTGGCGGCGTCGGTGGTCGTCTCGCCGCGGAGCTGGCGGATCATGTCACGGAGCTCCGCCGCGCGCTCGAACTCCAGCCGCTCCGCCGCCTCGAACATCTCCTTCTCCAGCTCCTGCGCCATCTCCCGCTTCTCGTACTCGTTCGACGGCAGGTGCACGATGTCCCGGACGAACGAGCGGACGCGCACCTCCCCTTCGAGCCCCGCGCGGATCTCCTTCTCGATCGTCTTCGGCGTGATCCCGTGCTCCTTGTTGTACGCGAGCTGGATGTCGCGGCGGCGGTTCGTCTCGCGGATCGCCCGCTCCAGCGACGGCGTCACCACGTCCGCGTAGAGGATCACCATCCCGTTCACGTTCCGCGCGGTCCGCCCGATCGTCTGGATGATCGACGTCTCGCTCCTGAGGAACCCCTCCTTGTCCGCGTCCAGGATCGCCACGAGCGTAACCTCGGGCAGGTCCAGCCCCTCGCGGAGCAGGTTCACGCCGACCAGGCAGTCGAACTTCCCCTCGCGCAGCTCCTTCAGGATCTGCACCCGCTCGAACGTGTGCACCTCGCTGTGCAGGTATCGCCCCTTGATCCCCTCGTCCGTCAGGTACGTCGTCAGGTCCTCCGCGAGCCGCTTCGTGAGCGTCGTCACGAGCACCCGCTCGTTCTTCTGCGCGCGCTTCCGCGTCTCCACCAGCAGGTCCGCCACCTGCCCCTTCGCCGGACGGACCTCGATCTGCGGGTCCACCAGCCCGGTCGGGCGGATCACCTGCTCCGCCACCTTCCCGCCGCTCTCCCGCACCTCCCAGGCCCCCGGCGTCGCCGAGACGAAGATCGTCTGGCCCACCGTCCCGAGCCACTCCTCGAACTTCATCGGGCGGTTGTCGAGCGCGCTCGGCAGGCGGAACCCGTACTCGACCAGCGTCTCCTTCCGCGCGCGGTCCCCGTTGTACATCCCGTTGATCTGCGGGACCGTCTGGTGCGACTCGTCGATGATCGTCAGGAACCCCTTGGGGAAGTAGTCGATCAGGCAGGACGGCCTCTCGCCGGGCTTCCTTCCCGACAGGTGCCGCGAGTAGTTCTCGATCCCCTTGCAGTAGCCGACCTCGAGCATCAGCTCCAGGTCGTACTTCGTCCGCGCCTCCAGCCGCTGCGCCTCCACGAGCTTCCCCGCCTTGCGCAGCTCGGTCAGCCGCGCCTCCAGCTCCTCGCGGATCGCGTCGCACGCGTGGGCGATCTTCTCCGGCGGCATGACGAAGTGCTTCGCGGGGAACACCGTCGCCGCCGGCAGGTCGACCTCTGTGTTTCCCGTCAGGTGGTCGATCTGCTCGAGCGACCGGATGCGGTCGCCGTCCAGGCGGATCCGGATCCCCGACTCCTCGTACGCGGGCACCAGCTCGATTGTCTCCCCGCGCACGCGGAACTTGCCGCGCAGCAGCTCTATGTCGCTCCGCTCGTACTGGATGTCGACGAGCTTCCTGAGGAGCTGGTCGCGGTCCACCTCCTGGCCGACCGTGAGGGGGATGATCATCCTCATGTAGTCCTCGGGCGCGCCGAGGCCGTAGATGCAGGAGACCGAGGCGACGACGATCACGTCCTCACGCGACACGAGCGCGCTCGTTGCCGCGAGGCGCAGTCGGTCGATGTCCTCGTTGATGTCCGCGTCCTTCTCGATGTAGATGTCGCGCTGCGGGATGTAGGCCTCGGGCTGGTAGTAGTCGTAGTAGCTGACGAAGTAGTGGACGGCGTTCTTCGGGAAGAAGTCGCGCAGCTCGCTGTAGAGCTGGGCCGCGAGCGTCTTGTTGTGGGAGATGAGGAGGACGGGGCGCTGGTGGCGGGCGAGGACGTTCGCGACGGTGAACGTCTTGCCGCTCCCCGTGACGCCGAGGAGGGTCTGGAAGCGCTTCCCCTCGGCGAGACCCCGGGTCAGGGCGTCGATCGCCCTGGGCTGGTCGCCCTGGGGCTGGAACTTGCTCTCAAGCTGAAACGAAGCCATGCGGAGGGCATTCTAGCCGATCCGCGGGGCCGGGAAAACCTCGTTCCGACGCCTCGGCTACCGACCGGTCCGACGGTTCGCCTGCTGGGCGAGCCGCTGGAGCATCATCGCCTTTTCGCGGCACTCGGCCGCGAGGGTGGGGTTGCTGAAGAGAAGCGACCGGGCCTGCGACAGGAAGTGCAGGCGGAGCTGCTCCACCTCACCGAGGGCCTGGGTGTCGAAGTCGGCGCGGCTCATGTTCGACCTCCCGAAAGAAGCTCTGGGCTTCCCTCTCGCCTCTCTGCGAGTCTCTACTCCGGTCTTCGGTCACATGAGTGAGAAACTTGCGGTCCCGCGACAGATTGCCCGGGATCGGCTCCGGGCGTACAATGGCGACGCGAGGGTTTCGCCTGGAGTTCTGATGGAGATCACGGGGCCGTCCCCCGTCACCGCGGTCCGCAAGGTCGGCCCCTACCAGTTGATGGAGGCCGTCGGGGCGGGCCCGCGCGCGACCATCTACCGCGCGATCGACACGCGCACCGGCGCCGAGGTCGCCCTCAAGGTCTTCACGCCCGAGGTCGTCCCCGCCGACGCGCCTCCCGAGGTCGTCGTCGCCGAGAAGACACGCATCGAGACGCTCCTCCAGGGCGCGCGGCTCGCCTCGTCCCTCAAGCACCCCTCGGTCGTCCCGACGCACGAGGTAGGCGTGGAGGGCGGTAGCCCGTACATCGCGCGTGGTTTCGTGCGCGGCGTGCCGATCGACCGATGGGCGCGCGGGGCCGTGTACAACCCCGCGTTCACGACCCCGGCGGGAAAGGGGACCAGCCGCCCGAGCGGGATCGGCCCGGCATTCGGCCCGCCTCCCAGCCTCCCCGACGCCCTGACGACGCTCTACCACGTCTGTCGGGCCGTGGAGGCCGCGCACCAGCAGGGGCTCATCCACGGGAATCTGCGCCCCGAGAACGTCGTCGTCGACTCCGACGGCCGTCCGCACCTGACCGACTTCGCGCTCCCGCCCGACCTCCCAACCGACCCCGGGACCGCCTCCAACGCCCTCCTCGGCGGCGTTCCGTTCCACGCCCCCGAAGTCCTGCGTCGCTGGCACGTGGAGGCCTCCCCGACGCGGGACGTCTACTCGCTCGGCGCCATCCTCTTCACGCTCGTGACCGAGCGCCATCCGTTCGAGGACCCCGACCCGAAGGAGCTCTATCGGCGGGCCCGCAAGGGAGGAGCGCCGCTGCCGAGCGCGCGGAAGGTCTCGGTCCACCAGGACCTCGACGCGATCTGCCAGAAGGCGCTCGAGCGCGATCGGCGCCGTCGATTCCAGACGGTGAGGGAGCTGGCGACGCACCTCGATCGCTTCCTCCACCACGAGAGGCTGGCCTTGGAGCCCTCCACGGCGACCAGGGTGCTGCGCGCATTGTCGCGCCCGTGGACGATGCTCGGCGTCGTGATCGCGACCGTTGCGTGCGGCCTCCTGGTCGGGTCCGTCGTTTCCCAGCTCTCCACGGCGCGGTCGGAGATGGAGCGGCGGGCCCGCCTCGTGCCGCTCCTCCGCGAGGCCGAGGCGCTGGTTGGGATGGCGGAGGCGGCCGCGTCGCCGGAGGCGGCGCGGGCCCTGGCGGACGCGGCTCGCCCCTCGATCGGCCGCGCGGCCGCGGAGGGGCCGAGTGCGGAGGCTCACGCACTCCTGGCGCGCGTGGAGCGCGCGGTCGGAGACTGGGCCCAGGCGGAGGCGGAGGCGCGCGCGGCGCTGGCGATCGACCCGGCGCACCCGGACGCCCTCCTGGTGAGGGCGGAGGCGGCGACCTGGCGCGCGATCCTCGACGGCGGGTGGCCCGTGGCCGTCTGCCGCCGCGCCGCGATCGGGGGCGGTGCGATCGACGCGCCGCCGCCGTTCCTCAGGGGCGCCGCGTCGCCGGTGTTCCAGGGCGACCAGGCCCTGGAGGCGCAGGCGGCCCTCCGCGCCGCGCTGGGCGGGGCGCTTCGCGAGGACGACTCGAGATGGGCGGAGGGGTGTCTGGCCTGGATCGAGGGGGACGTCCCGCGGGCCCGCGCGGCGCTCGACGAGGGGATCGCGCGGAACGGCCGCCACGCGCTCCTGCGGGCGGCGCGTGGGGCGATCGCGCTCGCGGAGGGGCAGGGGGCCGCGGCGATGTCCGACCTCGGGACCGCGCTCGAGGCGGCCCCGACGCGGGCGGAGGTGGCGCTCCTGTCGACCCTCGCTCAGAGCCTGGCGGGGGACCACGTCGGGGCCGGGCGGGGCCTCGCTGAGCTCGAGCGGATCCGCCCCGGCTGGCGGACCTCCCGCATGGTGAGGGTCTACCTGCGGGCGACGTCGGGGGACCTCCCGGGGGCGGCCGAGGACGCCGAGGCCCTCCTCGCGCCGGGGGACTCGTCGTCTTCGCCCGTCCTCGTCGCGTGGGTGGGGGCGCTCGCGGGCGACGCGACGGCGCTGACGGGGCTCGACGAGGCCTGCGGCCGCTGGGACCGCGACCCCGAGCTCCTCTATGCCCGCGCGTGGCACCTGTGGCGTCGCGGCGACGAGGCCTCTGCGGTCCGCGCCCTGGGGGACCTCCTGGGCGTGGCGCCCGACCTCTCGGAGGCGCACTACCTGTCGGCGATCCTGCACCTGGAGGTGGGGGAGCCGGAGGCGACGATCGGCGCCTGTCACCGGGTCCTCGAGCGTGAGCCCTCCTGGAGGGCCCCGCGCGTGACGTTCGTGCGCGCGCTCGTCGAGCTCGATCGCGAGGAGGAAGCGCTGCTGGCGCTGGACGAGGTGCTCGTCTCGGCGCCGGGCGACGGGACGTTCCAGGGGCTTCGCGCGGAGGCGCTGCTGCACCGTGCGGTGAGGCGGAGGGACATGAGCCTGCGCGGGCGGGACCTGGAGGAGGCCTTCACCGCGGCGTCGCGGGCGGGCTCGGCGTTGCCGAAGGCGGAGGGGCCGCTGCTGCTGCGCGCGCGGATCCGGGAGGTGCGGGGAGACGACGCGGGGGCTGAGGCGGACATCGCGGAGGCGGAGAAGGGGTCGCCGAAGTCCGCGGGGCCGCCTCGGGCGCGCGCGGGGATGCACTCGCGGAAGGGGAGGCAGGCGGAGGCGCTCGCGGCGCTGAACGCGGCCGCGGCGAGGGCGCCGGCGGAGCCTGGCGTATTCCGCGAGCGGGCAGCGGTGTACCTCGCGCTGGGACAGCGGCCGATGGCGCTGGCGGACTTGAACCGCCTCGTCGAGCTTCGGCCCTACGACGCGCACGCCTGGGCGGAGCGGGGCAAGCTGTACGCCGGGATCGAGGACAAGGAGAAGGCGCGCTCGGACCTGGAGCGCGCGTTGGAGCTGGGGAAGCACCTGAAGGACATGGGGCCCGCACGGGAGCTGCTGGACTCGCTGCGCTGATTCGCAAGGAAGGTCGAACTCATGTGGACCGTGATCCTGCTGACCGCCTCGAATGTCTTCATGACCTTCGCCTGGTACGGCCACCTGAGATTTCCGAAGACCGACCTGTGGAAGGCGGTGCTCGTGAGCTGGGGGATCGCCTTCCTCGAGTACTGCCTGATGGTCCCTGCGAATCGCGTGGGGCAGGAGGGCTACAAGTACTCGGGGGCGCAGCTCAAGACGATCCAGGAGGTGATCACGCTGACGGTATTCGTGGTCTTCAGCATCTTCTATCTGAAGCAGGGGATCCGCTGGAACCACCTCGCGGGATTCGCCCTGATGGTCCTCGCGGCGTTCCTGATCTTCTGGAACCCGGCGGCGCCGAAGATGCCGACTGCCGGTTCGGCCCAGCCCTCCGACGAGCGGCACTGAGTCGGTTGCGCGGCGTGATCGCCCAGGAGTTCCCCATCCACTCCGCTTCGATGATGGGCAGCCACCGGTGTCTGCCTCTTGGCGTAGGTCGCGCCCGGCCGGCGTGGGGGGACCCCGCAATTCGGAACTCGGAACCAGCAGGATCCTCGCGGAGGGCGCTCCGCGCCCGCGCCCGCGAAGCGTCGCGCCGTGCCCGTCCCCCGTGCCCATGCCCGAGGTCGATGGCGTCGGGTACTGGCGGATCGCGGGAACGGGATTCGGGTCACGGCCCCGCGGGCGCGGGCGCGGGCGCGGGCGCGGAGCGTCTACCGAGCTCGCCCGCGTGGGCCGCGGAGCAGTCGTGCCTCCCCCGTGGCGTAGCCTCGCCGCGAATGGGGAACTCCTGGTGATCGCCCTCAGTCCTTGACGTACCTCCAGACATCCTTGCCGGCCGTGTCGATGTAGCCCCACGTCCGGTCCGGGAGCCTCCAGCGCGCGAGACCTCCCAGGAAGTCCCCCAGGGATCGCTTCTGCGGCTCGACGACGACCTTCCCTTCGAGATCCAGAACGCCATGCAGCTCCCCCACCGTGAAGCGCGCACGGCCGTCGTGGAAGTCCCCGACGGTCTAGTACTGGACGGGAATCACCAGCTTCCCCGTAGTATCCAGGAACCCCCATCGCAGATTCTGGTCCTGCACCGCCGCCCGCCCCTCCGAGAAGGGGCGCACGGTCATCAGCGGCGGAAGCAGCTCGAACACCTGCTTTCCCTGTCGGTCGATCACCCAGCGGTTCGTTCCCAGCCAATCCGTGTACGCCAGCCCCTCGGAGAAGGGGTCCGCGCGCGACCAGGTTCCCTCGAGGACCACCTTTCCGTCCGGCCCGATGTACGACTTCTGGTCCTTCTTCGCGCTCAACGACTCCGGCCGGAAAAACGTCGCCGCCGCGAGCCCCTCCGAAAACGGGTCCGCGCTCACCCACTCCCCCTCGACCCGCTTGCCGTCACGTCCCACGAAGTATCGACGCCACTCGTCGTTGACCCGCTCACGCACGAGGAGAAACCCCTCGCCGCCGTCGCGCGCCTCGAGGTCCTTGGTCTGCTCGACCTCGACCACCGTCTTTCCCTCCCGGTCGATGACGCGCAGGGCGTGGAGCTTCCCCTCCTTCCTCTCCACCACGGCTGTCCCGTTTGCGAAGGGGGCCGCATCCGAGTACTGCGGTTCGATCACCAGCACACCCTTCGCGTCGACATAGCCCCGCTTGGGCCCGACGCAGACCACCGCGAGTCCCTCGGAGAACTCGTAGGCATCCCGGTAAACGGCATCGATCACCATGGTCCCCTTCGCGTCGATGTACCCCCACTTCTTGTCGACCTGCGCGGGGCGCAGCGCCACGGCCTCCTCGGCCTGGGCGAACGCCGCGAGCGCGGCGACGAGCGCCAGCGTGACTCTCATGTCCCCTCCGACTACTTCCCTGGCGTGACCCGAACCGTGACGCGCCGCTCGGGCGCGAGATACAACTTCGCCGCGGCGGCGACCTGCTCCGGCGTGACCCCGTCGATCGCCTCCCGCGAGCGCGCCTCCTCCGCCCACCCCAGCCCGATCGCCTCCAGCGGGCCCCAGGCCTCCACGAGGTCCCCTCCGGTCTCGCTGTCGAGCACGCGGGCCCCCGACAGGCGCTCGCGGATCGTCGCCACCTCGTCCTCGGGGACCCCCTCCTCGTACGCGCGGTCCAGGTGGCCGCGCGCCTCCGAGAGCGTCTCCTCGAACCGCTCCGGGCGCGTGCTGAAGAAGACCGCGAGGTACCCCGCCTCCTTCATCTGGTCCACCCAGCCCGAGGCGGTGTACGCGAGGGCCTTCGCATAAATGAGGTCCCGGAACATCCGCATCCGGATCGTCTCCCCCAGCACGGCGAGCGCGGCCCCGTCCTCCGAGCCTGCCCTCGGTAGGAGCACCCCGATCGTCCCGTACGACTGCTCCTTCTGCATCCGCGCGGAGACCTCGATCGGGTCGGTCTGCGCCTCCCCCGTCTGCGGCTGCCCCGTGGAGCCCGAGCCCTCCCAGTCGTCCATCGCGTGGCCGATCCACTGCGTCATCTCGGAGGTGTCGCGGTCGCCCACCACGATCGCCACGGTCCGCTCGGGCCGCACGAACGCGTGGACCCACTCGCGGACGTCGTCCGTGGTCATCGTGCGGATCTCCGCCTCCTCCCCGCTGCGCGGACGCGCGTACGGGTGCGCCAGGAAGAGCTTCCCAAAAAGGCGCCGCCACGCCACCGTGGAGAGCGTGTCGTTCTCCTCGCGGATCGAGGCGAGCAGCGCGTCGCGGACCTTCGGGAAGGCCTCCCGCGGGAGCTTCGGCTTCGCCAGGACGTCCCGGATCACCGCGAGCCCCGCCTCCACGTCGTCCGGCGCCACCGTGAGGCGGAGCGACATCGCGTCGCGGTCCACCTCCAGGCTCCACTGCCCTCCGATCCGGTTCAGCTCCACGAGGACGCCCGTCCGGTCCAGCTTTGCCCCGCCCTCCTGCATCAACCTCACGGCGAGCGCTGCGCACCCCGCCTTCCCCGCCGGGTCGCAGATCGTCCCCGCCTGCACGTAGAACCCCAGCTCGATCACCCCGCTGTCCGGCCGCCGCGCCGCCAGCACCCGCAGGCCCGTCGTGAGCTGCATCTCCTCGGGCGTCGGCAGACCGCCGCTCTCCCCCCCGCGCGTGCCCGCCGTCGCGGACACCCCGCCGCCGTACGCCTCCCGCGAGAAGTCGAGTCCTTCGGGGTCGTCCGTCCCCGCGGCCATCTTCCCGAGGACCTCTACGATGCGCGCCTCCTCCTCCTCGGGGAGCCGCACGCGCTTCGGCATCAGCGTCACCGACGAGTAGTTCTCCGCGACGAGGTAGAGCCGCGCCACGCGACGGACGTCGGCGGCCGTGACCTCGGAGAGCCGCTCCTCGTACTCCGTCGCGTACCGCACGTCGCCGTTCAGAGCGGCGAGGCCGAGCGACTGCGCCCGCGCGAACGCCGTCTCGTCGCCGAACAGCTCCTGGAGCTGGAAGTAGCGGACCATCGAGGCCGCCTCGTCCTCGCCGGGTGGCGCGTCGCGGAACCGCGCGACCTCCTCCAGGCAGCAGCGCTCCAGGAGGCGGATGTCCTCCACGTCGATCGGCCGGGCCGTGAACGCGAAGAGTCCCTGGTCGTCCAGCACGAAGGCGTGCGCGTTCACCTCGCTCGCCGTGCGGTCTCCCTCCACGAGGCGCGACTGGAGGCGCCCGTACAGCAGGCGCGCGGCCACCTCGATGGCCGCGCGGTCGGGATGGCGGTAGCCGGGGACGCGGAACCCCCCGGCGAGGTAGCTCTGACCGAGGTCCGCCCGCTCGATCACCTTCCTACCGCCCGCGCGGAAGCGGTTGGGCACCGGCGGCGACTTCATCTGGGTCGTGGGCGTCTCGTCGCCCAGCCGCGAGCGCACCTCGTCGAGGGCCGTGTCGGTGTCGACGTCGCCCACGATGGCGACGACGAGGTTCGCCGGCCCGTACCGCGCGTAGTACTTCGCAAGCGAGTCGTGCGTCATTCCGCCGACCGTCTCGTGGGTGCCGACGACGCGCAGGGCGTAGGGGTGCTTGCCGAAGGCCAGCCCCATCATCTCCTCGTAGACGAACGTGGTCGGGTCGTCGACCCGCTGGCGGATCTCCTCGCCGACGACGCTCCGCTCGTTCTCGATCTGCGCCTCGTCGAGCGTGGCGTTCCGGCAGCCGTCCGTGAGTCCGTCGAGCGCCAGGACGAAGTGCTCGGAGGGGACGATGTTGTAGTAGTTCGTCCAGTCGTACCACGTCGCCGCGGAGGTCTTCCCGCCGAGGGCGAGGATCTCCTCCCGGTTCTGTAGCGAGACCCGCTTCGCCGTGCCGCGGTAGAACATGTGCTCGAGGTAGTGGGAGGCCCCGAGGTCCTTGGGGTCCTCGTGCTTGGACCCCTGGCGGACCCAGATGTTCACGACGACGATCGGCGCCGCGCGGCGCTCCTCGACGATCACCGTCAGGCCGTTGTCGAGGACCTCGACGGTGGGGGTGGAGGCGAGGAGGGGCGAGACGAGGAGGAGGAGGAGACGGAGCATGAACGAGTACGAGAACGATGTCGAGTACGAGCACGAGTACGAGCACGAGCACGACGGGGGCAAGGGAGCGCGATTGGTGGGCATGGAGGGGGGACCTATTTGCCGAAGAGGTACATCCTGTCGTCGATGCTGATGCACAGGCGGCCGCCCTGCGCGGAGACGCGCGCCGTCGTGCGGCCGTCCGGGATGCCGTGGTCCCAGACCCGTTTGCCCGTGGCGCGGTCGACGGACGCGACCTGCGCCGCCGGCGATCCCGCAAGGACCGCCTCGGGCGAGAGTGTCACGCGGACGAAGACCGCGTCTCCCTGCGCGTGCGCGACGGCGAGTTCCCGCGCCCCCGAGAAGTGCAGCTCCCAGGCCGCCTCGGGGCCCTTCGCGAGGTCCAGAGCGGAGAGGCGCCACCCATCCCCGCTGGGGCAGGCGGCCAGGATCAGCGGGCCGGGCCAGACGGAGGCCGAGGCGATCCCCCCCTCGCCCGTCGGCTTCCCGCTCCCGACCACCTCTCCCGTCAGCGCGTCGAACGCCTGGATTCCCTTCCCCGAGCGCACCACCGCGACGATGCCCTCACCGACGGCGAGGTCGCAGAGCTTGCCCTCGCCGAAGGCGTCCAGCTTGACGGCCCACAGTTCTGCGGCCCTCACCGGGTCCAGGGCCTTGAGCGTCCCGGAGTTCGTCACGACGTACAGGAAGCGCCCCGAGGCGGCCGCCGCAACGCCCCCCTGCGAGACGACCATCGCGGAGACGGGCTCGCCGACGCGCGCACCCGAGCGCGCGTCGAGGACCGTGACCTCGCCGCTCGCGCTCGCGACGCCGAGGGTCGTCGAGCCGATGGGGAAGATCGAGTCCGCCCTCCCCGGCTGGTCGCGCGACCACAGAAGCCGGCCCGTCGCCTCCTCCAGGCATGCGACGCGCGAGCACGCCTCGCGCGAGTTGGTCCGGGTTCCGGTGACGCCCAGGACGAGGACGCGGCCCCGGATCGCGCAGACCCCGACGATGTTCGAGACCCGCCCGTCGGCGCCCTCGTCGTGTTCGGGCAGTGGGTAGCCCCACACGATCCGTCCGTCCGCGGCGTCGACCGCCTGCACGCGCCTGGCGCGGCGCAGGAGCAGGCGCCCCGCGGGGGTCGCGACCGCCTCCTCCGCGCGCTCGCCGCGCCTCAGCCCGCGCATGCCGGTCGTCATCGGGATTTGGATCGCCTCCCCGTTCCGCACAACCGTGAAGACGGCCTGCTCCTCGGGGCGAGAGGCGATGAGCTGGATCAGGTGGTCGCTGTCCTCCACGCGGATCCCGTCGACGGCCGCGACCCTGTCGTCGGCCTGGAACCCGGCCTTCGCGGCCGGCTCGTCGGCGAGGACCTCGGTCAGGATGACGTCGTGCTGGTCGTTGTCGTCCGACATCACGATGCCGAGCCATCCGCGATTGTCGGGGACGGTCCAGACGATCTTGTCGGAGCCCGGCCGTCTCGCCTCGACGTGGCCGCCGTAGTTCCGCAGATCGAGCGGCTCCGCGAGGCCGCCTCGCACGCGTACGGGCGTGACCGCGGGGAGCGCCGAGACCTCCGTCGAGGCGTCGATCGTCCCCGCGGGGAGCTGGATCAGGGCCGTCTCGACGGGAGGGGAGGGGACCGGCGGCTCCTTTGCCTCGGGGAGCGGGGGCGCGTCCTCGCCGCCGATGGACGCCTCGCCCTCGGTTGCCCTGCGGACGGCCTCCGCCGCCTCGGGGGCGAGCCCGGCAAACGGGGCGTCTCCCACCTGGGCCCTCAGCGTGGCGAGCCTCCTGGCTACGAGGTCGTGCGTGCGCACGCGCAGACCCGGCTCCGGCGTCGAGACGCCGTCCGGGCACTCCACGAGGATGCGCGCGAGGCACTCCACGGCGTTTCCCCAGCGCTCTCGCGTCTCGTAGATCGCGGTCAGCGCCAGGAGCGGCTCGATGCGCAGCGCCGGGTCGTCCTGCCTCAGGATCGACCAGGAGTACGCCCCGGCGGCGAGGGGAAGGTCCCCGTCCGCCTCGGCCTTCCGTCCCCACTGGAGGTAGAGGGCGGCCAGGTCGGACCGGACCTCGGTCGCCTGGAGGCTCTCGAGGGCCGTGTCCGGCAGGCGGCAGAGCGTGAGGGCGTGCTCGAGGTCGGACATCGCGTCCTGGAATCTCCCGTCCAAGCGGCAGTTGTTCCCGCGATCGATCCAGACGTCGGGCGATCCGCTCTCGAACTGCTCGTGGAAGCGGGCGCGAAAGGCGTCATTCGAGCAGAGGGCGTGGATCCGCCTCCCGATCGAGATGATCGTGTCGCCCGAGACGATGACGTGCCCTGCGGTCTCCTTCGGGGCCCACTTCTCCTTGTAGGTCAGCCTCCAGGTCTTCGTGTCGAACCGGTGCAGCTCGGCGCCGCCGGGGACGTAGGCGATCCCCTGCGTCAGGAATCCCCTGCCCGCGAGCGGCGGGTCCATTGGGATGCTGCGCTCCTCGTGCCTCAACGGATCGAGCGGGATGGAGAGGAGGTACTGCTGGTTCCGCCTCTCGGCGATGGCGATGAGCCGTGGTCCGAGGACGCCCATGAGCGTGTGGGCGCCTTCGATGGTCCGCGGCGGGTGGCGGGGGGCCCCGGTCGCGCAGTCGAGGGCGAGGATCAGCTCGCTCTCGCGCGGGAGGCACCAGAGGGTGTCCCCGATGAGGATGGGGAGGCTCATCACCTCGGCCGCGCGCGAGCCTCGCTGCCGCGGGGTGTGGGACATCAGGCGGAAGGTGTCGGTGATCCAGACGACCTCGCCGTTCGACTCGTTCACGGCCGCGACGCCGCCGAGGTTCGTCTGTACGTAGATCCGTCCCGCCCCCGCGGCGATCGTCGCGGCGGGGCAGGGGGATTGCTCGCTGTACCGGTCCATCGAGTAGCGGAGGGACCCGCAGAGGAAGGTCGGCTTCGGCCAGAGGGCCTCGCCGGTCTTCGCAGACCAGCAGCCGAGGTAGACGGAGGGCTCCGCGCCGGGGCGGACGATGGGGGCGTAGAGGCGGCCGTCGCGGACGATGGGCGGGCAGGAGATGATCCCGTCCGAGGGGATCCCGGCCTTGGTCGGGTTGAAGAAGGTCTTCCCGTTCTCGGCCTCGTACGCTGCGATGGAGCTGGATCCCTTGGTGCCGCCGTTCATGTCGCCCGGCGTGACGAAGTTGGCGTAGACGATGCCGTTCTCCACGGTGCAGCCAAGGATGGCCTCGACGGACGCGCCGTTGAAGCGGGAGAGGTGGGCGAGGAAGTCCTCGCCCTTCAGGATCTCCCCCAGAGCGGACATCCAGAACATCTTTCCGTTCTGCATGTCGAGGGCGACGACCGTCTTGCCGTCGGAGTAGAACAGCCGTCCCCCGACGATGGCGGGGGCGAACGAGACGTTGGGGGGAGGCTGGGCGACATCGGGGATCTGGTCAAAGGTCCTGGGCCACGACCAGGCGACGACGTCGCGCACGGCGTCGCCGCTGCCGACGCGGTCGTTGGCGGGGGAGCCGCCCATGCTGGGCCAGTCGGTGAGCGCGGAGGACGCGGGGGGCGGCGCGGCGGCGCGGACGGCGGCGAGCGCGGCCGCGAGGGTCATCTCGCGGCCGCCGACGGAGAGGGGCAGCGCGGCGATGTCGGGAGTTGCCTGTGCGGCGACCCACTCCAGCCTCTCGGCGAGCCCCAGGGCCTGGGCGATGAGGGCGGTGCGGAGGACGAGGCGGGCGCGCTCCTCGGGGGCGCCGGACTTCTCCCCGACGACCTGGGCCAGAAGGGAGAGGGCGCGTCTGGTGTCGCCTCGCTCCTGGGCCCGGGCGGCGAGGAGGCGGGCCGCGTCCTCGCCGTAGCGGGTGAAGGAGTACCGGTCGGTGAGCTGCTGCAGGAAGGACTCATCCCCCTTCTCGCGAAACTTCTCCCAGAGGACTGCAGCGTCGGGCGTCTGCATCTCGCGGTACATCTGCATCGCCTCCGGGGGATATCCGCGGAGGCGGCGGAGGATCTCGTGCCGGATGCCGACGTAGCGCCCGGGCTCGACCTCCCAGACGCGGTCGGGGTGCTTGGCGAGGAGGTCCTGGAAGAGGTTGAACAGCGTGCGCCACTCCTGGTCGCGCTCGAGGCGCTGGGCGCGGGAGAGGTGCATGGCGACGACGTCGGAGTCGACGAAGATCTGCGGGCGTCCGCCCTCCTCCTCGCCCTCGTCGGCTACGGCGAGGGGCAGGACTGCGGCGAGGACGAGGACGGCGACGAGGCGGCGTCGCATGGGCAAGCTCCGAACCGGCGCCGCGATTCTAGCTCAGCCGCGCGGCGAACTCCAACTCCCAACACCAACCACAAGAAACTTCAACCCCAAGCGAACCTGCAAATGGTGGAGTTCGCTCGGGGTTGGGGTCGGAGTTTCTTCGAGTTGGTGTTCCGAGTTGGAGTTCGCCGCAGCCTTCTACTTATACTGGCGCAGCAGGTTGATCAGGCGGTCCACCTCGTAGTGGACCTCCTTCGACTGTACCACGATCAGCAGGCCGTTCGAGACCTGGATCGAGCACTTGTCGCTGTCCCAGGTGGCTCCGCCCGCGCTCTTCTTGATCATGTCCACGATGAAGTCCGTCGTCAGCGGGGCGTTCGTCTCGCTCACGTCGAAGACCGAGGCGCCGACGCCCCCTTCCTCCTCGTCGCCGGACTTGAGGGCGATCTCGGGACCCGGGAAGTCGCGCACCGGCTGCAGGAGGTCGCGGACGTCGTAGAGCTTCATGTAGACGTTCTCCTCCTGCGATTGCTTGGTCACGATGAGGAGCACGCCGTCGCGGTAGACCGCCGTCAGACCGCGCATCTGCAGCATCAGCTTCAGCGCCGAGCGCAGCTCGAGGTCGTCCACCTTGATCGTGATGGTCAGCTTGTCAGCCTCGACCTCCTCGTAGATCTTCTGGTCGATGACGAAGTTGATCCCCGTCATCTCGCGGATGAAGTCGATGACGTCCTGCAGAGGTGTCTCGCGGAAATCGAGCGAGACCTTCATCGTGCGGAGCTTCGAGACGATCTCCGAGCGCTTCTCCGCGTCCATCGGCGAGTCGTCCATCTGGGCCCACACGGGCCCGGCAAACGCGAGGGCCAGCACGCCCAGGATCCCCAATCTCCGAACCATCTCCGGTCCTCCTCGAATGGAATCCGGTTCCCCCGACACAAGTCCCGCCACCAGCCTAGGCCGAGCGCCGGCCCGGATCAACAGGAATCCTCGCTCTGGGGACCAGCGCGCCCCCACGAGCGCAACCCCGTCGCTAGCGCGTCTGTCGCAGGCGGTCCAGGAAGGCCCCGACCTCGCGGTGCACGTCGCGGGACTGGCACACGATCAATACGCCGTTGGTGACCTGGATCGAGACTTTGTCCGAGCCCCAGGTCTCCGACGCGCACGCATCCTGGATCATCTCGACGAGGCGGCTGGGGGAGGGGGGCGGGTTCACGGGCTCCGTGATGAACGAGCCGGGGTCGACGCCGCCCTCCGAGCCCTCGCCCGTGTTCAGCTCGATCACCGGCCCCACGAAGTCCGTGATCGGCTGCAGCAGGTCGTGGACATCGTAAATCTTCGTGTAGACCTCGTCCTGCAGCGAAGCCTTGGTCACGACGAGGAGCACCCCTTCTCGGTACACGGCCGTCAAGTCGCGCAGCCCGAGCATGAGGCGCAGCGCGGCCCCGAGCTGCAGGTCGTCGACCCTCACCGTGATGTTGAGCTTCTCGCTGTCCACCGCGTCGTAGACCTTCGGGTCGATCAGGACGTTGATCCCCGACATCTCTCTGATGAAGTCCATGACATCGGTGAGGGGGGTCTCCCGGAAGTCCAGGCTGACCTTCATGTTATTGAGCTTGCTGACGATCTCGTCGCGGAGCGGGTCATCGCCTGCGGAGGCGACAGAGGCGGCGACGAGGCAGAGCAGGACGGCGATCCTGGGCATGACTGAACCCCCTGGGCTTGGGACTTCCCCCCGACGTGTCTGCCTTGTCCACGACGGGGGGGCGGTGGGGGTTCCCGCGAATTCCGGAAATCACGCCTTGGCGAAGCGGAGCATCACGGCGCGGACGGCCTCCTCGGCGAGGAGGGAGTAGACCACCGAGCGGTAGTTGACGCCCTCGTAGGTGACCGGCTCATCGGACACCTTGGCTTCCTGGAACGCGTGCTGAACGCGGGCGGGGAGGCTGGGGTCGACCTTGTCGAGCTCGAGCTTGCCGTACTCCTCGAGCATGAGGATGTGCATCCGCTCGCCGAACATGGCGACGGCGGCCTTGTTGAAGTTGACGATGCGTCCCTCGCTGTCGAGGCCGATCATGGCGCTGGGGTCGTGTTCGAAGACCTCGCGGTAGAGCTGGACGGCGGCGAGCCAGTTGGTCAGCTCCTCGTTCTTCTCCTTGAGCTCGGAGACGACCTCCTCGAGCTTCTCGGTCTTCTCCTCGAGCTCCTGGGCATAGGCGGCGAGGGTCTTGTCCTTCATCTTGAGGAGCTGCATGACCTTCGTCACCTCGGTGTTCCCGCCGTCGGCGGGCTTGGCACCGGGCGGGGGGGCGACGGGGCGGGTCGCGGCCTGCTCCTCGCGGCGGGTGAGGAGGGCCTCGAGCTCCTTGACGCGCTTCTGCAGGCGTTCGTTCTCGGTGGAGAACCGCGAGATGATGCGGCTGTCTTCGCTATCCAGGGTATCGTCCATCGTTCCTCTCTTCGGGTTCGGTCCCCCTTCGGACCCAGATGGAAAGCTCGGTCCCCCCGTACGTGCGACGGGTCAGGAGCGCGAGGGCGCTCATGTCGACTCCGTCGAACTGCCCCGCGGCGTGCTCGACGACGACGCGCCCGTCGGGGGCGAGGTGTTGGAGGGCGATCTGCTCGATGACCTGCAGGAGTCGTTCACGGGTCCTTTGTTCATCCCAGTACCTGTAAGGTGGGTCGACGAAGACCAGGTCGAACGGTTCTGGGGAGCGCCGGCAGAGGGCGACGGCCCCGTACGCGTTCATCCTGGCGACCTGGACCCGACCTTCGAGGTGAAGGTGCTCGACGTTTTTCTTGAGCGCTTCGACGCATCGACTGTCGTTGTCGACGAAGAGGGCCTCGCGTGCGCCGCGGGCGAGGGCCTCGAAGCCGACGGAGCCGGTCCCGGCGAAGAGGTCGAGGACGCGGGCGTCCTGGACCCGGTCGCCGAGGATGGAGAAGAGGGACTTACGGACGATGCCGAGCGCGGGGCGGACGTCCTTGCCGGGGATGCCGTAGAGTTTGGCACCGTGCAACGCCCCTCCCGTCAACCGCAGGCCCCGCCTCGCCATGGCGGAATTCTCCGATCCGTCCGCGGGATTGTACTCGAAGCGGTTCGAGTTTTACAATCCGGCTCGACCCTTCGACGAGGCAGGACCGGTGGCGGAGGCGTGCTCGTAATTCAGAGCAGTCCGCATCCAGCCGCGAGGCATGGAGTTGAGCACTCCTCGTGCGGCGATTTCCGCTGGCGCAAGGCGGTGCCGTGCGGCAGCATAGGTCTCTGGAGGGGCAATCGATGAGGTGGCTCAACTCGAACGGCGGGCCCTTGCTCTTCCTGGGCGAGGGGCTTCTCCGGTACTGGGAGGGAGGCGATCCGCCCTCGGGCGACCGGGTTGTCCGAGCGAGTCACCCTCTTGGTGGCCCCGTTGCGCCCGCCACGGACTACGACCGCGCCTGCGAGGTGGTGGGGTACCTCGGCGCGATCGAAGTCGGTCCTGGCCACGCGATCGTCCTGGGGGATGAGCCGTTCCCCACGGGCTGGGTGTCGTTCCCGGATGCCCGCGGCGGGATGCTGGTCTGCTGGGGAAACGCCGAGGACGAGGACAGCGTCCTGCGCCACCTCTCGACCCTTGGAGAGGCGACCTTTCCGAGCGGCGGCCTCCGGTATCAGGTGGACGAGCCGGTGCAGGTCCTCTTCGACTCGGCCGAACGTGGAGAGGACGACGGCCCCGGGCGGCTCCGCGTGGAGCTCGTGCCGGGCAGCTACCAGGTCGCGACCTGCGACTACCGACCCGACGAGAGCACCTGGCTGCTCCTGCACCGGTTTCTCCCCGGGTCAGCGGATCGCTCACAGAGGACTGGATAGCGGATGCGAAAGACACAGTGGTTCATGTGCACCTCGTTCTGTCTCCTCGTCCCGATCCTGGTCCGTCGGCGCTACTTGCGAATACGCGCGGATCCACTCGTTCCGGAGGGGTACGAGCGGGAATTCGGGTTCCAGCTCCTTGCCTTCGCAATCTCGGAGCTGCCCCTCCTGCTCCTCGGTCTCGCTGCTGCGCTGGCGATCGAGACTCTCGCCTGCAGACTCGCGAGGCGCGCGTCGACAACCTAAGCAGGTAGCACCAAGTTTCACGGGATGCCGGAAGTAGATCCCTGGAGTCGCGCGCGTGAGCGCGCGGTGGATGACGCCCGTAAGGGCGTCCTGGGCCGCTCCTGACGCCCTTACGGGCGTCATCCACCGCGCCCTGACGGGCGCGACTCCAGATCGCGTCGAATGCG
>Ga0080064_1002418_pt1 | contig 31791 bp, 30 predicted proteins | sample Subgrocontami54m_FD_69260 | JGI IMG/M metagenome (GOLD analysis project Ga0080064, IMG submission 69260) | Subsurface groundwater microbial communities from S. Glens Falls, New York, USA - GMW46 contaminated, 5.4 m (SPADES assembly) (version 2) ...
CGGGTGAGCCGGTTACGGGCAACCCGGGCGAGAACGGCTTGGGCACCCTCTCGCAAAATTATCTGGAAATGGCCAATGTCAGCGTTATCGACGAGATGGTAAAGATGATCGTTGGTCAGCGGGCCTATGAGATAAATTCCAAGTCAGTGCAAACCGCCGACAATATGCTGGGGATAATTAATAATCTGAAACGTTGATATGGTAAAAGCAATGATAATTGTGGGTGAAGACCATCATGGATAATGTTTCGGGTAAAAGAATCGCTCTGCCTCTGCTGATATTAATGGTTATCGCGGCATGCTTTCCCGCAAAGTCCGCCGCCGCCATCATCACGGAGGCGAAAATTAAAACGGCTATTGTCAATTATGTCGAGAGTAACATGCCATGGCCGCCAGGCACTTTCCGTGTGGAAGGCAAATCAAAATTAAGCGATGTTGTCATTCCCGGAGAAGATATTACCCTGGAGATAACGGCCCGTCCGGAGCAAGATTTTGTCGGCGACACCGCCTTCAGAGTCAAGTATTATTCTGGGGCGAAGCTCGTCAAGGAGACAAGCCTGCGTGTCGTAATCGAAGCATTGAGAGATGTGGTGGTAAGCACGGAGGCCTTGAAAAAAGACAAGGTCATTACCGCCGAAGACGTGCACGTCATAAAAAAATGGGTCAGACGTTTATCTGATAGAAAGGCAACCGCCTCCGACGAGGTCATTGGCAAGGTCTTGATGGTAAATATCAGGAAAAATATTGAAATCGCCAGAAATATTATTAAAGAACCGCGCTTGATTAAGGCAGGGGGTGCGGTCCGGATCATGCTTGATAACGGTAATTTCAGTATAAGAACAACGGGCATATCACAAGAGAATGGCGTTGCCGAGGCGTTGATCAGGGTAAAAAATGCATCATCCCAAAAGATTATTTATGCCAGGGTGGTTGATGAGTCCCTGGTGAAGGTCGAATTTTAGTGGGTTAACGTGGATAGCACTGTGAGGCGTCTATGAAGAACAATGTGATGAGAGCTGCTATGTGGCTTTTCTGCGGCCTGTCTGCCCTGTGCCTTCTATTTACCGAGGGTTGTGCCTCAAGGGTGGATCGGATAAAGAGTCAACCACCTGACTTGGCTCCCCCTCCCGTTGTTGGGGCGCCTGCATCAGGTTCCATTTGGCCCGGCGAGAATACCAGAAATATGCTTTTTCTGGATAGCAAGGCCCGGCAAATAAACGACATTGTCACGATCATGGTGAGCGAGACAACCGTCGGCAACACACAGGCCAGCACGAATACGAGCCGGGACGCCACCACGGCCGCCGGTATCGGCGCCATGCTCGGGCTCGAAAAAACCATTGAGGAACGTAATAAAAAGCTGCAGGGCAATATCAAAATCGGGGGAACCTCTTCCAATTCATTAAAGGGCGCCGGCGATACCAGCAGAACAACGGCATTGTCGGCCCGCTTGACGGCCCGGGTTTTAAAGGTGCTGGAAAACGGCAATCTTTTCGTTGAAGGGCGTCGCCAGCTGACGATGAATGGAGAGGAGCAGTATGTCGTCATTAGCGGCACCATCAGGCCGGAAGACATCAGCAGCGACAATGTTATTGCTTCCCAGTATATTGCCGATGCCAAGATTTATTATGCCGGCGCCGGCGTTATCAATGACAAGATGCGGCCGGGCTGGCTAACCCGTGTCGTGGATGTGGTCTGGCCCTTTTAGCAAGCTGGAGATTGTTTTCCGGTGAAAAACAATTCATACTTATCCCACCGGGAGGAAATTATGGCGTTTATCGGGTTTAGGATAACGAAGGAGTGCTGAAAAATGAAGGTGAGAAGATTATCAATATACAGCCTGCTGACAATGGCCGGTCTTTGCCTGGCAACTTCCTCTTATGGGGCGCGGCTCAAAGACATTGCCAGCATCAGCGGCATCAGGGATAACCAGCTCATAGGTTACGGCTTGGTGGTAGGCCTGGCTGGCACCGGCGATGACATGAAAAACGGATTCACCCGTGATACGTTGGCTAACATGTTGATACGGCAAGGGCTAACGATGCCAAGCGATAAAACACTGAAGGCGGTGAATACGGCCGCAGTCATGGTGACGGCCACCTTGCCGCCCTTTGCCAAGCAGGGCTCTAAGCTTGATATCGCCGTTTCTTCCATTGGCAGCGCCAAGAGCCTGGGTGGCGGCATATTGCTCATGACTCCCCTGCGAGGCGCCGACGGTGCAGTTTATGCCGTGGCGCAAGGCGCAGTTACGTTAGGAGGATATACAACCAGCGGCGGTGGCAGCGGGGCCGTCAAGAACCATCCGGCCGTTGGCAGGATTGCCAATGGCGCCTTGGTGGAAAAGGAAATCAGGTATGAATTTGGCAGTAGCAAAGCTTTAACGATTAACCTTTTCCAACCCGATTTTACCACCTCTTCCCGATTGGCGGCGGCCATCAACAACTTCATCGGGCAATCGTCAGCGCGGCCGATGGATTCATCTTCCGTATCCGTAGAATTGCCTGCGGACCCACGAGGAAACATATCCGAATTCATTTCCCTCATTGAAGGCCTGGATGTGCCGGTTGACTCTCAGGCGGTGGTGGTGATGAATGAAAACACCGGCACGGTGGTTATGGGAGAGAATGTCCGCATATCAACCATCGCCGTTGCCCATGGTAATCTCAGTATTCAAATCAGGGAGGCGCCAAGCGTCTCGCAACCGCAGCCCTTTGCTCCCCGCCCCACCACCGGGAGCGCTCCCGCCACCGCAAATGAAGGGAGCGTTATTGTTGCTTCCGGCGGGCAGACTGTTGTCACCACAAACAGAACCGCCACTGTTGAGGAGGGCAAAGAGCAATTGATGGTGCTACCCAAGGGTGTTACTATCCAGGAGGTTGTAAAAGCTCTGAATGCTGTGGGTGTTACCCCGCGAGATCTGATTACTATTATGCAGACGATCAAGGCGGCGGGCGCTCTGCAGGCCGAATTGCGTATTATTTAGACTATTGCCGGTTGAAAGGAAGGGACAGCAGATGGGCGACAGTCGCATCAATTTACCCCCCATTTTTCCGTCGGCTGGCGGGTTGAAAGACGATGTCTCGGTCAAAAGTGAAGAAAACGCGAGGCAGGAGAGGAAACTGCGCAAAGCCTGCGCCGATTTTGAGTCCATATTTCTCTATCAAATTTTCAAGAGCATGCGCAGTACCGTTCCCCAGAGTGAACTGGCCAATAAGATGACCGGCAAGGATACCTATGAAATGATGATGGACCAGAAGATTTCGGAAGAATTGGCAAAAAAAGGGGGAATGGGTTTGCAGGGAGTACTTTTCCAGCAGTTGCATAAGAGCAAGTAAAGGACGGCCATAAAAATAGCTAAAGTTTATCCTTCCGCAAACCGATAATAATCGTAACTTGGCAAGTTAGTAATTGCTTTCCTCTGGAAAAACAATTACGTTAACGCGCCTATCTTGTTTATCGGGGTCATGACGGAGGGAGGGAGCATTATGAAAATAAGTAATTTGAACGATTCGGCGACACAGATGATCCAATCGTACCACAGGAGTGACAACCTGAACCAACCCGTGGATAAGAAGACAGGTTCGGTAGCGGCAGCAACGGAGAAAGTCGATATTTCCTCGCGGGCTAAAGACATTAATCTGGCCAAAACAGTTATTGAAAAACTGCCGGATATCAGGGAAGCCAAGGTTCAGGAATTGAAGACCCAGATAGAGCAGGGAAGCTATAAAATCAACAGCGACCAAATTGCCGGAAAGATGGTGCGCGAATCCTTGCTTGATATCTTCGGTTAATTGCTTTAATCACGTTTACCGTCTTATCATCACGCCCGCGGCAATGAGCTATATCGCCCTCGATGCACTATGATGAAGTTGCCCCTGAGGGCGCGATTACTGCTGTGGCAGGAAAAAAATTCCTCCTGCCCAGACAAGTTTTCCTACCACCCTGCAGATCGATGCCTTTAACCCCTTTTAAAAATGCCCCAACTTTGTAGTTCCCGCGAAAGCGGGAAACCGGAAGACCATGAGGTGGCTGGATTTCCCGCCCACGTGGGAATGATACCTCAGAGAATATGCGTGGTGGAGAAATGCAACGTCCTCCAGCGCTTGGGTGGCATGATGCTTGCTGTGATTTAGTCAGAAAGGGGAATTAGCTATGTTGGATCTTATTACCGAACCCGTGCGGCCAACCAACGAGGCCGATTTTGAAAGTCTCCTGGATTCCCTGCTGGCTGTGCTGAGGCAAGACGTGGAAATCTTTGGGGAATTGCAGGCAAATATTAATGAGAAGAGAGATGTGCTGAGAAGGCCTTCTCTGGAGCTTCTGACGGAAAGCAATAGTAAAACGGAAACCTGTGTCTTAAAGGCCAGGATGCTGGAAGAAGCGCGGGCCAATATCGTCAAAAAGATTGCCAAAAGCCTCGATAGGCAAGAAAAAGATATCACCCTGACATTCCTTGCTTCTTATGTAGATGGGCAGCGAAAAAACGAGTTGAAGGCGCAGCAAAAGGTCTTAAGCAGTCTCATGGGCTCGATAAACGAAATTAATGAAAAGAATAAGGTACTCCTTGATTACTCGGTCTCATATGTAAAAAGTACGATGGATTTTATTGATAATCTATTTTCCACTGGCGCTGATTATGTAAATACTGGCCAACTTAAGGCAGGCGCCAGAAACGGCAGGATACTTTGCAAGGAAGGATAAGAAAATGTCACTAAATGGTCTCTTGAACACTTCTTATAACAGTTTGCAGGGTTTTCAGTTCGCTATTGATCTGACGGGCGCCAATATCGCCAACGTCAATACACCCGGCTATTCACGCCAAAGGACCGTTTTCCAATCTGAAGGAACAGTTGATGTGGCTTCGGTGCAGGCGCAGGTCGGCGTTCAGGTATCCGGCGTAGAGAGAATTTATGATGCCTATCTGAGCAACCAGGTAGTTAATCAGTCCCAGATGGTGGGATACAGTCAGGCAAAGAGCGACGTATTGGATCGGGTCGAAGGAATATTTGCGGAAAATGGGGGAGCGGCCAGCGATATGATGAACAGGTTCTGGAACGCTTGGAGCGGGTTGGCAACTAATCCCCAAGGGCAGTTAGAGAGAGAAAATGTCCTGGCCGCCGCCCAGGATATGACTGACAAATTTCGTGGCTTAGACAGTGCCCTGAGTAGTCTGGTACAGGATACGGGTGAAAATATTAACAACACTGTTGCCCAGATTAACGGCTACCTTGCACAATTTGCCAATTTAAATAAAACTATCGTTGCCAACGGTGCGCAGGATAACGGCAACAGCAATATCCTTCAAGACAGACGTTCCGAACTATTAAAGCAGTTAAGCGGCCTGGTGGATATGAATTACGTCGAAGGCCGCAATGGTGCCGTCAATGTATTCCTTGCCAACGGGCAGCCTTTAATTTTAGGGACTAACATTTATTCGCTGGATGTAACTCATCCCAATGGGTTGATTGCCGTGGTTTATCTGAATGATCAGAACGACAATCTGAATCAGGCGCTCTCGCAGGGTGAAAAAGGAAAATTGGCCGCATTGCTCAATACAGCGAACACGATTGTTCCCGATTATAAGGAAAAGCTAAATGCCTTGGCGGCCGCCATTATCGTCGAGGTTAATAACCGGCATCAGGCAGGTTACGACAACGATGGCAATAGGGGCGCCGATTTTTTTACGCCAGCGACGGAGGCTAGAAATTTTCAAGTCAGTGCCGCCGTCAGCTTCGACGTGAATAAAATTGCCGCGTCGGCTTCGGTAAACGGTGATGGCGACAATGCTCTAGCTCTCGGTGCAATTAAAGATAAAGCTGTCATGGGCGGAGGGACGACGTCGATCAATGATAGTTACGCCTCCCTGATCGGCCAGATCGGGCGGGATGTAGTGTATGCCAAAAGCAGCCTGGATCATCAAACCTCCATTATGGATCAGTTGTCCAATAGACGGGAAGCGACTTCCGGGGTGTCCCTGGATGAGGAGATGATGAATTTGATGAAGTATCAAATGGCATATAACGCTTCGGGGAAACTGGTCACTACGGCCAACCAGATGATGGATACTTTAATGGGGTTAGTCAAGTAGGATAGGAGTTAATTATGGTAATGCGAATCACGGAAAACATGAAGTTCAATACCTCTCTTGCTTCCATGGCCAATGTGCAGAGCCAATACAACAGCGTCATGGAACAGATGGCAAGCCTGAAAAGGATCAACCGTATTTCCGATGACCCGTTGGGCATGATCCAACTGCTGGACTATCGGCAGGGGCAGGCTTCCATTGAGCAGTATCAGAAGAATATTGACAATAGCAGTGCGTGGCTTAGCATGACGGAGACGAAACTAACCAGCGCGGGAGACCTATTATCCAAGGCGAGGGAATTGGCAGTAGGACAGGGAACGGCTACGGCCACGGCGGAAACACGTCGCATCGTAGCGGATAACGTCAAGCAGTTGAAAGAAGAAATGCTTTCTCTGGCCAATTCCACCTATGGCAACAGATACCTATTTGCGGGCTCCCAGATGGCAGCCGCCCCTTTCTCCACCGCATCCCAGCCGGCCAGTCTAGATGCTCCCGCCGCGGCGGCATCAAACAGCTTCGATGGAACCGTAACGGCCGGCGGAGCCTATACCGCCGATACGAATAAGACATATATGGTTAAGATAGTGACGGGAGGTCCTCTGACCACTACGACTTACCAGATTTCTGCCGACGGCGGCAAGACTTGGGGCAGTGAAAGTAACCCGGCGGACCTGGCTACGGGGACCATTACCCTGGGAGACGGCATTGCTCTGACCTTCGCGGGCGGCGCCAGTGATTTGGCGATAGGGGACCTATTTAGGATTGACGCTCACGCGCCGGGCTATTATCAAGGAAACGGCGCCGATCTGACGACTGATATCGGCCGGGGGGCGATCATCAGTTATAATATTAATGGAACAGCGGCATTTGGCGGCGGGAATGGCATGGTAGATGTATTCAAGGTTTTGGACGATCTGAAAGCGGCGCTCACAACTAATGACCAGGCGGGCATTTTAGCTCAGCTTGACAATCTGAAAGCGGCGAATGATCAGATCAGTTTTGCCGCATCCAAGGTAGGCGCCACGATGAATAGAATGGATATTGCCAAAGGCAATCTGCAGGATTTAAGTATGCAGTTGACGGACCTGACATCGAAAACAGAGGGTGCAGATGTGGCGTCGCTGGCGACCAAGATGGCCATGCAACAACTTGCCCTCCAGGCTTCCTATGCGACAGCATCAAAAATCGGCAGCAATACGATCCTGGATTTTATAAGATAATACGGAATCCCGGTTGTGCGGATTGTACAGCTTGAGAGTGATACACAAATAGGGGGGGTAATGCTGATCCTGACACGGAAGTTGGGTGAATCGATCGTGATCGGTGATGATATCAAGATCACGATTCTGGGAATTAAAGGCAAGCAGATAAGGATCGGAGTTGAGGCCTCAACCGGTATGACCGTACACCGGGAAGAGGTTTACAGACTCATCCAGGAGCAGAATCAACAAGCGGCAAAATCTGTCGAGGTGCCGGGGGAGCAGCTTTCCGCTATCTGGGATAAATTGAGAAACCGGCCCTTGCCCTAATAGTTGTGAAGAAAAGGGGAAAACAATTGAAGATTACCACTACGCGCTTCGCCTCCCTGGATGTTGAGGAGGACCGGATGATCCTGATGCAACGGGGCATCCTGGGTTTTGAGGGTTACAAGCGTTTTGTTTTACTCATGCCGTCCGCAGGCGAGCCATTGTTATGGCTCCAGGCCGTTGATGAGCCGGGGCTGGCTTTTGTGGTGGCAAACCCGGCGGTAATTAAAGGGGATTACAACCCGGCCATTACGGCACATGATATAGAATCACTGGATATTCAGCGGGGCGAAGATATTGTCCTGCTCTCCATTGTGACCGTTCAGCCTCAGCCTTTGCGGGTGACAGCGAACCTGCTGGCGCCCATTCTTATCAATGCTGCCAACAGAAAAGCGAATCAGATTGTCCTCGAGTACCCAGCCTACCCCGTGCAGTATTTAGTCTTGGAAGATGATGCCATGCGGGGCAGAGATGGGACGCAGCAACAAATCGATAGAGGGCAGATTGACAAACTTTCTGTGGCCATGGCGGCCCTATAATCTCAGAAACGGGCGGTAATTGCCAATGCCTCTATTTGTCATTCCGAACGAAGTGAGGAATCTCGGAGGTATTGATATCGAAAGATTTCTCCCCGTGGTCGAAATGACAGTTGCTGCTTTATCTATTCACGCCTGTCTGTTCAAAAGCATGCCCGATAGCTCATCCATCTTCGTATAGAGTTCCTGAAGCTCCCGAGAAGGAATTTCTCTGATGACCTCACCCGTCGCCTTATCGGTAACAACGACGGCGAATTTGTTGCCACCCGCTCCATAAGTCGTGAACGCCATGCTGACATTCATGCGCTCAATTTGGCTTTGCATTTCCGCGGCCATCTGCTTAACCCGCGCCGCGCTAATGGCTGTTTCGGCACTGTCCGGGGCCGCCTTGGCCGCCTTGTACCGTGGCGCACCCATTGCCACGGCAGCTCCTGTTGCGTTATTCATTTCCAATTGATTGATTTCCATTTTAATCACCTCCTTCTGCCGGTTCTCTTTAAACATATAATCGGCATTCCACCGGAAAACTTGAGTTTGGGGAGCGAAACGGCATGGAAGGGTTATGTTTTTACGTTGAGAAAAACAGGCAGACGCTGCGGTTGCGCGCCATAGCCATGGAGCCCGGCCTCTTTTTGACGCATCATCAGCAATTCATGCTTCATTTCCGCGCATCTATTCGCGGCCTGTGAGTCGCAAGCGTCATTGGCAGCGACAATGGACTTGAGTATCTCTGCTATGACATCTGTGATTTTGGCTTGTCGGTGGCGGTCGGCAGTAGGCAGAGGGATAGTGATGACCTGTTCATAATGGCTAAGTTGCTGGTCCAGACGGTCCACTTTACCGGCCAATATGTCGCGCTCCGCAAGCAGGCGCGTTACCTGAGGCATCTCTTCCTTTTCCAGCGCCTCTTGCAGCAGTAAGGTGGCCGTGAGGAAATCCTTATAGGCCTGCAACTTTTCTTGCAGCAGAGGTTCTAACTTGTCCTTCTGATCGTCAATCACGGGATCACGCACTCCACGAACTGCCGACTGCGGCTGCCACTGCCTGCCCGGGTGTAATCGGCATCGTTTTCGCTAAGGTAGGGAGAGGATGGGAGGTTGTGTCCGCCACTTCCTTCCAGCCGATTTCCAGCTCCTCAAGCATTTGGGCTACCTTGGCAAATGCTGCCAGATCCTTTTTCATGTCCGCCTCGGTTAATGCCTTGGTCATATACAGATACAATGATCGCAGGTTAACGGCAATTTTCCCCCCTTTTTTCATATCCAGAGCGGCATTGAGTTCATCAATGATGTCAAGGGTTTTTTTGAGCGCCCGGCCCTTGGCCTCATACTCTTTAGCAACATAACAATCTTGGGCCAGTTTCAGACTGCTGATCGCCCCTTCATAGCACATGAGCACCAGTTTCATGGGGTTGGCTGTTAGATAACTTGCCTGTTCGTAGGACCTGGTTGCATTTTGATACATACTCTTTTATCCTCCTTGTCAGGAACTAACCGGATGAACCCCTATACCAGCCATTGACGGCGGCCTGGGTTTGCGAGGTCAGCCAGGCGCTTTGACTCTGTATCTTCTGTAAGGCGGTTTCCAGCGCAACGTATTGATTGGTAAGTGTTTCCCGTTTTCTTTCCAGGCGCGCCTCCATATCAGCGATTTGCGTCCCATAGCCCGATATTTTGGTTTGCAGAGATTGTTGTTTAAAGGTGGCATAGCCTTCAAAGGTATCGGTAATGTTAAACAAGGCCTGATCGAACAACTTTCCGACGCCGGCGCTCAACTGTGACAGGTCATTAAAATTGGTCTTCAAGTAGCCGGTCACCTTGGTTTCGTCAACGGTCAGTTGTCCGTAACGATCCACACTGATGCCTACTAACCCCAGGGTGGCATAGTCAGCGGCAACGCCCGTGACAGGCTGGGTGAGGAGAGACGTCAGATCCGACTTAACTGAAGCGAGGGTTCCGTCGCCGAAGAGAATGCCATGGGTATTGCTTTGCGTGCTATCGTAGGTGCTTTGTGTTTTGATGTAGGAGGAAACGCTGTTATAGCTGGTGACGAAGGCGTTAAGCTTGGCCATGATCGCGTCTGTATCTCGCCCTACTGTGAGGGAGATCGTGCGTGCGGGATCAGCCTTGAGTAAATTGAGGGTGACGCCGCTCAGGACATCGTTAATCACATTCGTTGCCCGTGTCACCGCGACACCCTCTACCGTCAGGGAGGCGTCTGCGCCGGCCACCAATTGAGTGATCCCGAGCGCGGTTACGATATCCGGAGCGCCGCCATTCACCAGGGTAAATCCGGCAGCGCCCGTCGTGTCGCTTGCGAGGATCAGCCGGTTATCAGTCGCACTATAGGAGATAATGCTGGCCGTTACCCCGGTGGCTGTCGCGCCGACATTCGCACTGTTGAATTTGTCCCGCAATGTGGCTAACGTATCTGTGGCGGCTACCGTTAAGGTCACGCCGTTCAGCAGCAGATCGCCGGCAAAACCGGCGCCGAGCTCCGTAGAGGTGCTGGAGAAGGTGCCGGAAGAAAGCTTTTTCGCAACCGCCACGTTATTAATTTTCAGGCTGTAGGAACCGCCGGCGGCGCTGGTGGATGTAGTGACGGCAAGGAGATCGGCCGCCGGGACAGTAGAACTGTCGGTGGTCATCAGGGCCGTGTAAACATTGAAAGCATCTGGCTTCTTAAGATTGCCTGCCGCCGTTTTCAAGGCCAGCAACTTGGTGTTTAACGATTGCCATTCAGTGAGCTTGGCTTGCTCCGATGTTTGCTTATTCGTGATCAAATCTACGCGCCGGTGTTCGACGGAGATGAGCTGGTCAACCATGTTTTTCCAGTCGATGCCGCTTGCAAGTCCGCTGATAAGATTGGTAGCCATAATAATTCCTCTCTTTCTTTGCTTATCGGCAAATAGTGCCACAAGCTTTAGCGAATAATCCGCTTCGAGAGGAAGTAAGCAAAAATTTTGCCAAAAAAAACCCCGCAGTGACTACTGCGGGGTTTTTAAGCGAGATTAGAAGCTTAATTAGCCTTTCAAGAGCGATAGTATCTGCTGAGGCGCCAAGTTGGCTTGAGCCAGCATGGCCGTGCCCGCCTGGACGAGGATCTGGTTCTTGGTGAACCTCGTCATTTCCGCCGCCATATCGACGTCGCGGATGACCGACTCGGAAGCCGACATGTTCTCCAGCGTTACCGAAAGGTTGGCGGCTGCATAGCCGAGGCGGTTCTGGTAGGAACCGATTTGAGCGCGGTCGGTCGCAAGCAATGCTACCGCTGTATCAATCGTCGACATAGCAGCCAAGGCGGACGCAGCGGAGCCCACTGACGCGTTCGCGGCAGCCACACTCAGGGATGCAGTTCCAACACCAGCGATGGTTATATTGATCTGCGAATCTGCGGTGGTATTCGTGTAGCCAATTTGGAAGGCGTTGGCGCTAAACGTCCCGGTAGTCAGCGCCGTTCCCGCGTATTTGGTGGAAGTTGCAATCCGGTCAATTTCAGCCTGCAGGTCAACAAATTCATTACTAATGTTGGTACGACCGCCAGCCGATACGTTGGCTGAGGCAGACTGGGTGGCCAGTTCCTTCATACGGGTGAGGATGTCGCCGATACTGGTCATGGCGCCTTCCGCCGTCTGCAAAAGGGCGTTTGCTTCCGAAATATTTCTCTGAGCAACCTGACTGGAGGCAATGCTTGCCCGGAACCCCTGCGAGATGGCGAGTCCCGCCGCATCATCCTTGGCGGAATTGATACGATAGCCGGAAGAAAGTCTGGCCAGTGACTTCTGCATTGCCGTCTGGGAAGTCTCTAAACTGTTCTGTGCGTTCATTGCTACGAGGTTGTTTTGAATTCTGAATGACATGGTTAAATCCTCCTTGATTTTGTTTTTTTGGCATCCTTGCCAAAGTGTGATGAAAAATTTCTCTAATAAATGGCTGGTGGTGCTTCCATCATACCATCTCCCTTGCCGCTTTGCTTCCCGTCGCCTCCTTTCTTTTCTTACTGCGTTTGATACTCTTATCGGCAACGGGAAGAGGGGACTTTAATTTTTTTTGCAGAAAGGCATGACAAAAAATAACTTATTGAATATATTGATAATTATTTGGGAATGCTATGACGGCTGGTTGTTGCTCATTTCGCTGCCCAGGAGCAACCGATCAAATCTGTCGTGATCGAACATCTGAGGAGCGATCTGAAGCGCCAGTTGAAGGGCCGGTTCGGCCAATGGCCACTGGCGGCGAAGACACAATGCCTCTGCGATGTCGTAAACAATCCGCCCCCAAACCCCGTTTCCCGGAAGACTGCGGTCCGTAAGCAGGTTAAGGAGTGACCGGAGATTATCTAAATGATCAATCATGATATCTGTTTCATGCTGCATCCAACTGAGCCTTGCCAGGTGCAAGCTCTTGGCAATTTTTTCATCCATGGCAAGATATTCACCCTGGGCTTTTTGCAGGCAGTCATAGGCGGCAGCCGGGTTGTTCCTTTGTAGAAAAATTTGTCCAATTTTTAAATACAGCTTGTTGCTAACTCGCAGTATCTCGGGAACGTCATTTTCACGCACACCGGCCTCATAGGCGATGGCGAGCCATTGCAGGAACTTTGTCTCCGCTTGTTGTTCAAGATAGAAACGACAGCTGATTTCTGCCCAGACCATGCGTCTCCCGGAGTCCTCGAAGGCTTTCATGAAAAATTCTTCTGCTTTTTCCCCATCTTTTGCCAAGAAATGCAGTTTTCCCAAGCAGTTGAGGATTTCATGCCTTTTGGCAAAGCTGTTGCAATAATACCCCCCTAATAAGGAGGGATTCTTTGTAAATGCTTCATGGATATGAAGATAGCGTTCCGCGATGGTCCGGCATTGCACAAAAGACTTCTGGTTCCAATAGACGGCCGCAAGGATATGACAGGCGTCCAGGTGCAGGGGGAAGGAATCAAGTGATTCAAGACAGATGCGTTCGGCATCCGCCAGTTTTCCCAGGGCATAGTACCCCTGCGCAACCGTTAAAAATGCCGTTACGCCAAAATCATTTCTCAATTTCTTCCCGCGGATGACTGCCAGCGCCATTTCTCCATACTCCACCGCTTGGTCAGGCTCTCGATGCAGGGAATAGGAGGAAGACAGTTGCTGCAGAAGGTAGGCCTCCATGTAAGCTTCCGCAGGTGGTGTTTTCAGCATTTCTTTCAACATGGTTGTTGTCCGAATATGTTTTGCCTCCATCTTCTCCGGAGAAAGGTCATAACCATAATGTTTGATCCTTACGGCACTGAAAGCCCCCTTGCCCTTGATCTGCAATTGCTCGTGGACCTTCTGGGAAAAGGACATGCCCCGGTTGTTGCGAAACAGCCTGACCAGGTTAAATAAGCCCTTAATGCTTCCATCGTTGTTGATATCGTGAAACTGGCAATTGTAATAATCGGTCGTATTTTCTCTTACCGCATGTCTTACTTTATGCCTGTCCTCGGCAAATAGTTCTTCATCAGCATCCAGGATCAAGATCCAGTCGCCGGTGGCATAGGAAAGCGATTGGTTCCGGTGCTTGCTGTAGTCGTTTTCCCAGAGGTGATGGCAAACCATGGCGCCGTAGCTTTCGGCAATCGCGACGGTTCTGTCCGTTGAACCCGTATCGACGATGATCATTTCGTCCACGCAGCCTTTGACACTCTCCAGGCACTGCGCCAGAAAGGCTTCTTCATTTTTTACGATCATGCAGAGGGAGATCGTGGGCTTCTTTTGCGCATTTTTTACCACTCTTTTTTTCACGTTGCTGCTCCGTCAGGTTCGTCGTGGGATTGGGGATGGTTATTATCATCCGGCGCGGTTGCACCAGCGTCGGCTAAGCGCGTTAGGTCGGCTATGACTTGGTCAATGCCATCGGTTGCGGGCGACAGTTTTTTTACGTGCTCATAGGCTCGTAACGCCACATCGAATCTTGCCAGTTGAATGGCGCAATCGCCCAGTGTGCGGAGCGCTCCCACATCATGCGGGTTGAGACGCAGCGCGCGGTTCACGTAGTCGGTGGCTTGGGCGCATTCTCCCTGGCTAAGGTATAAGCTAGCAATATTGTTAAGCAAATCAATATTGCCGGGGCTTATTTCCAAACCGCTCTGGAAAGCAATCTCTGCCTTCTGAGGCAGACCCGCCATAAAATAGCTGGAGCCCAGGTAGTTCCACAGCGATGCCGCCTCATTATTCGGCCGCTCAAGCTTGAGCGCTTCAGTCAATAGGTTAATTGTCTCTTCCCAGTTACCGTCAGTTTGCGCCGCCTGCACCATTTTTTCAAACATGACAACGGAAGGCAGGGAGGGAATTTCTTTTACAGCGTAGGATTTGATAACGCGCGCTTTTTTAGCGGCATCCCGGTATAAAGAAAGAATCTGCTGATTTTCTGCCCGCTGTTTTTCCCTATTCCTGTGTTCGATGCTTTCCGGGGATTTCAAGTATAATCCGAGAGGTATGTTGATGTGATAAAAATTGTGCGTTTGCGATATGCGCAACCAGAATTCATAATCGCCGGAGGTAACCATCGCCTCATCAAAATAACCGTATTCATCATGCACGGAACGGCGCCACATCGGCTGAGGTCCCATGAAACAGCCTTGATTAAGCAGCCTATCTCTACCCCAGTCATGCCATTTGAAATAGCCACAGGGGGTATGGCGGTCTAAGGTTTCATTTTCTTTTTCCGTCATGATTACATCGGCGTAAACCAGAGTAATTTCTGGTTTTCTTTCCAGCTCATTGACCATTATTTCAAAAGCGTCGTGACGGTGCCGATCATCGGTATTGGCGTTAGTAATATACTTTCCTGAAGAGGCCTTTATTCCCCGGTTCCATGCAGCATAAACCGTCTCCCGCGTTTCCGTTCTTATATACTTGATATTAGAATATTTCTTCTGAAACTCCTCAACAATGGCGCGTTCATTTTGCGGAGAACAACTGTCCACAATCACGATCTCGAGCCTGGCGGCAATCGTTTGAGATTCGAGATCCTCAATGCATCCACGGATGAAACGTTCCGACTTATAAGCAGAGACGATGGCAGATACGAGGTATCCTGCCGATTGATTGAAGACTTCGAGTGCGGTCGCATCAGCCTGTTCTGACCGTATAACCCGGTTTTTATTGCTGAGAAAATCAATTATTTCAGTTGCATCGTTATTTTTTGGATTAATTTCAAGAACTCTTTGACAAAAGTTTTTTGCACTTTCAAACCGTCCATTTTCAATAGAGATTTTCCCGAGTGTCATGAGAATTACAATCTCTTCCGGATTAATGGACAGGCCTTTTTCATACATCTGTAGAGCTTTTTTTGTATCTTTTTGTACGACGTAATAGAAATCAGCCAGGCTCTTTATAAAGGTTGTATTATCCGGTTGGAGCATCACGGCAGCTTCGTAATGCTGAAGTGCTTTTCCATTATCCCCCGATTGGGCATAGAGGACACCAAGATTATTGAGAGCTTTGGGGAAATTATTCTGAAGTTCAAGCGCACGGGAAAATGACAATTCGGCGCCTTCAAAGTCGTTATAGGAAAATAGTTTTTCTCCATGTTGATTAAATTCATTTGCAGCCTCTTTGAGGAAGTGACCCTGGGCTGTTCTGTCCATCGCCCTTAGTTTTTCCCAGATGCCTGCTGTAAAAGAAGGTATATCCCCAACAGGTATTATTTCGACATCGGCTACATTCAAGGCGTTGTGGAAGGATTGCCATCGTGGCTGTTCCGAATTATTTTCCCATAACGAAGTCCCTTGAACAAACACACGAGGCTTTTCTGATTTTTTCTCAAGTGTTTGACGAACAGCTTCAGCTATAACCTCTGGATTAATGTCCTTGATGCAATGAACCCGGTCATATTTGCATTGCCAGTTACAGTTATAGCATTCCAATGGCAGGCAGACGATGGACGTCAAGGGGGAATAGGGCATGAACCGACCAAAATGGCCACCGCCGAGAAGAATAATGTTGGGGGCTCCGACGGCGCAAGCCATGTGGGCAAGGCCGGTCTCTGCCCCCACAGCCAATCTGCAGCGCTTCAAAATCGCAGCAGTTTGCCGGAGAGTTGTTTTGCCGCTGAGGTTTATTGTGCGGACACCGGTTGCCTCAAGGTTTTGGATATTTATTGCTGAATCGCTGGAACCTCCGAGACCGATAACAGACAAGCCATAACTCTTGCAAATATCTGATAGGGCAAGCCCATAACTCTGATAAATCCGCACGTTATTTTGAGCGCCTGCAAACAGGGACACTGTACTTTCTGGGGCAAGATTATTGTCCTTTAAGAACTTCTCTGCAAATTCCTCATCTTCAGCCTTAAGCCAGATTGCAGGTTCCAGTTTTGACACAGAGATACCAATGCCTTCAAGAAAATTTCGATGCCTCTCAAGTTCCGGTTTATGCTCTTCATTTTCCGTTATCACCTTTGTATAGAGTTTATTATTTTTATCACGCACATCAGCAGAAATATTACAAAGGTTGCCGTTGAAGGCAACGCTTGTACGCGCCTCGCTGTTGATCGTGAACAGATCATAGAGAGGATCGCGGGAATAGAGGGAGTTTAATGCTAAATCGGCATGCACTGCTTGCAGTTTTTGTACAATATGGTTTCTGTATGCTTCGTCCTGATAGCCCTTCAGTCTGTCGAATCCGATTACGGCATCAACGAACGGCGAAGATTCATAGAGTTCAGCAATGTGATCCTGACAAAGAACGGTTGTCTTGGCGTGTGGGTATTTTTCTTTAATATGGGGGAGCATTGAGGAGGCAAGTATGTTGTCGCCGATGGAATCGGCACGTAACCAGAGTATGCTCTTGATGTCGGCAACGAGCTCATTTGCAGGGGTGAATTTGGCGATACAAAACCCGAATTTTTCCCGGGAGCTGGTCAGCAGCTTAAAACGTGGATCACTTTTAATTTGCTGAAAGCTTTTATGATGCTTGACATGATGTATGTCATCAAGAACCAGATAACACTCTCCCTGGAGACGCTCAATCACGTAATTGAATTCCACACTCCCCATGTGACCGGCGCTGTCGAGCAGTATCAGGTCAGGACGATTTCCAAACTTCGCCAGGCAAGTGCCGAGAAAATCTTCAGGAATATCTGGGAAGTCTGCTTCACGGTAATAAAGTGCAACGCGGTTTTGTTCTTGGTGATCAACAAAGATATCATCACCTGCAATGTTTTGCACCGTATCATCATAGATTTTTTCAACGGTTGGGAGGATAGCACGTGGCACCGACAGACCAAGCAACGGCTTGACATACGGCAGCAGGCCCGCTTGCCCGAGATTGAACAGCGCCCGTTTATGATGATCCGGATTGCATTCTATTGAATAGAAAGTTGTGCCAATAAGCCCAGCGTCCCTAAGCGCGGTGGCAATGATTCTTGTCGTTCCTGTACCAATGTAGGTGCCAGTCTCAATAACAGAACGGGGCTTAATAGAGAGAACAAGTTCCCGTAGGCCGGTCTCGAATTCCGACCCTTCCTGGATTTTGGTTAGATCCTTTCCCTCTGCTGCCTCTCCTGCGATTTTTACTTTTGCTTTTCTGGTGACTAATGGTGCGGGCGCGATGGCAGATTGCATGGAGGACAGCGACTTCTCGACATATTCGGATTGTAGTTTCTGCTCAATGAGGCGGACTGTATTGGACATACCATCTGCCAAATCATGAAAATCCGGACGGGCGAACGTTGATGCCATTGACTCACCGAACATACTTAATATCCAATTATATCTAAGAAAACAGCCCGTAAATAAAGCTATTTTTAAAAAATCCTTATCAACAGGGGCACTAATCTTGTCTGCAATGCTCATGTAAGCGCCCAGCAATGACATGAAAGGTTTAATTCCATCAACTTCATTCGGCAGGTGTTTTTTGCGATATATCACAGCATTCCCATAGTCATCAGCTTGGCGCATATAAAATAGTGGCTCATTAACGAGTGCAAAAGTTCCAATTGTTGCCAATTCAGTTAACAAAACATGATCTGCACCGACAACATCCCGTCCCTTTATTTGCTTGAGCGCTGCAACCCTATAGATGCCATATTGTTGATACGATTCGGCTAAGCCAAGGGCCACGACCAAAGGCCTGACAACCGGGTGCATTCCACGTGTTTCAAAAACAGATGGGATTTCACCAATAATTTTATTATCCTTTAGCCACATGGCTTTAGGATAAGATAGTACCACCTGAGGATCAGCCTCCAAAGGAACAACACACCTTTCTATGAAAAGTGGAGCGTATAAATCATGACCGGCAATTCCTATGTAATAAGTACTGTCTAAAGTTCCAATCATTTTTAAACCTAAAGCAGGGTCATTATCTTTATAATGAATGACATTTACACGCGCGTCCTGTTGTGCAAATTTTTCCGCTATTTTTCCAGAAGAATCAGTAGACCCGTTGTTGGATATATCTAACTTGAAGTCACCGTATGTTTGATTGAGAATTGACTGAATGGTGCCAGCCATATACTTTTCTTCGTTAAAGACAAACATGTTGATAGTTACAACAGGTTTTTGTGCCATAATTCACAATACTCCTTGTGACGAATTTGGGAGGAACTTTGCCTTTGATGTCTTGATCAATAATGAAGTGGCCGCTGCTTTTTCTGGACTAAAATACACATGCCGATTATAGCAACTTATTCCATTCGTTAAGATAAACATCATCAGGAAATAATCTTAAATATTGTTTTACTCCGCCTTTGTTATTGGAATACCATTGGTTATTTGATTTAAATAAGCTAATTATACCATTTGCACTATATCTTCTGTTGCCACAAGGACTGAGGTATCCAGGCCGTTCCATTTTTCATCGAATAAAGTTTTGTCCTGGGACAGAAGCCTGTTTATACCGCCCCAATTATGCACGAATACATTCCCGGCAATGACGTTATTATGCCCTGCAAGTATTGCCCTGCCACAAAAATCGTCAAACACATGCTTATCGTGACCAAAATTCTCATCAAAAAGACCGATGCGAATGAGCAGGTCACGCCTGAAGAGCATGCAAAACCAGCAATGTTTCGACAGGGAATTTGCCTATGGCTGTATTGCTCTTTAAACTTTTCAGCGTATTTATCAAGGTAATCAATGGATAGATAAGCTTCGTCCGTCACCTGCTGAAGACCGGCGGCACTGTTGGTCATGGGGCCGACGATACCGGCAACAGGCACGCGATTCAAACATTCCAGCATGCCGGTAAGCCAGCCTTCGCTGACCACAACATCGTTATTCAGTAAGAGTATAAATTCTCCCTGGGACAGATTGATACCCTGATTACGCCCAAAAGATTTGCAAACATCGTAAAGAAAATGAGAAAATTTATAATTTTCCGGTTCAATGACACAAATTGAAAATCGCATAATATTTTGACCTGTGTTGTAAAATTTTAGAGATGCATCATGTTATGTTACCATGTCCAATATTTGCCAGATTACTCCAAGCCTTCAGATCATTATCATCAGGGAAAAAGAAATAATAATGATTAGCGGTGCCCCGTGTATTTGCTCTCCAAAGCTGTGATGATTCATATAGTTTTTTGATACTTGCGATAGCCTCTTTTTCTTCTTTTTCGTTGCGAGCTGTCAGGCTGTTTGCAAATGCCTTTCCATAGGCACCGAGGGATTCTATAAAAATATGGGCTCCCGATACAATCTTTCCCTGGCGGGAGCCTGTCCATTGCCTCGGGGTTTTAGTGAAGCGTAGTGCCTCATTAAAAATATCTTGCCAACGGTTGACCATCAGTTCCAGGGAGTACTTTTTCCTAGCGTCATTTCGGGCATTGACCGATAGTTGCCGCCGCAAGTCCGGATTGAGATAGAGTCGTTCTATAGCTTGGGTGTAGGTATCTTCGTCTGTCGCGATGATACCCGTAACGCCGTTTTCGACGATTAGGGATTCGGTTCTGTTTGCCAGAACCACGGGCGGAATACCGGCCGCCATGCATTCACACAGCGACTGTTCACATGTCCCGTAGTGATAGGGAGCAAGAGGATAACCGAAGACGTCAAATATTTCCAAGTAATTGTTAATGTTATTTATTTGCCCGGTAAAAGTGAAACGCTCAGCGCCTCCGTATTGCTCGGCCTGCTCCTGTAACTTTTTTTCGCTGGGGCCGCCGCAAACAATGAAATGAACATCCTGCATCGCGACATTGCTGCTCATTTTCAAGAAATGGGGATGCATTTTACCGTAATCAACAGTTCCGATATAGCCGACATTAAATCCGGTATGGGGTTTAGGATGTACGGCTGCTGTATTTTCGACCCCGCCTGTTGACCAGATCACGCGGAGAGCTTTTCGCCGCTCGTCCGGTAACTGCTTAACTTCTGGTGTATCAAGACTCAGCGGTGATGTGAAGACAAATAAATCAGGGTAATTGAGAACCGGTTTATTGAAAACATACGGCGCATGAAAACCTGAAACGTGGCTCCAGAAAATAATGCGGGAGGACGGCAATGTCTCTCGTATCAAGAAGGTATACAGCAAAGGGTGATTCCACCAATGAATCAATACGATATCAGCATCAGCAATAGCTGCGATAATTTCATCAGGCCGATATGACATTTCATCCTTGAGAAGAAATCCCGTTGTCTTAGAAGCTAACGTAGCGTTTTTATTTGCATATTCAAACGATAAAACTTCATGGGAAAAATCATGGTCACCTTTTGCCTTTTCCAGATAATTTAGCAGGACTCTCCCCACTCCTCCTCCTAAATGGGGTGTAATATGAAGAATGCTGTATGGTTTTTTTCCTGAATGTTTCATTAACATCTGTCTCCAGCTTGCTAATCTAACCGCGCATGCAGATCAACCCAGCCCAGTCCCAATTCTTTATTGTCGATCTGTTTTAACTCTTTATACTTTATATATCGTGTCAAGGCTTCATCATAGGAAAGCCATTTGTCCTGCGGCAGATCATCACCGAAATATCCGCTGGAATATGGGCTGAAGGTATACCGGATTTCTTTGCCTTCCCCTGTAAAAGTTGGAGTGGGTCGTGTTGGGTTATTTGCCTGATTGATAAGTTGATATCTAGTATAACCTGAGACATACAAATAGGCGAATAACCCTGCATAATCCCTTTTCGACGTCTCAAAGGAAACAAACTTCGGCTTTTCTTGAAATTGAGAAATCTGCCGGGCAACCATTACATCGCATCCTTCAACATCCACTTTCAGATACCGGGGGACGCCGTAAGACTGATACAGATCAGTCAGACGGACGGACTCGACCTCAAGGGTCTCCGCCTTCGAACCATCACTCTCGGCCAACTCCTGCAAACAACTGCCCCATTCGCTCTTTTGTGGATGGATATAAAACTTCTGCATGCCTTTAGTTTCATGGATCGCCTGATTGAGAATGATTAGCCGGCCATTGCTCATGTGTTTGCCGAAACGTTCACAGCCCTTTTGAGCCAAGGCGGGGTTTGCCTCCACTGCAATAACGCGGAACCCTTTGGCAAGATAGAAAACCGTATCGTCACCATTGTGAAATCCCAGATCATATATAAGATCATTCATCAGCACACTGCTCCTTTGTGATATTAAAGTCTAACCACTATCTCCAAGTATCAGGGGAGGTATCTCTCGCGTGGAATTGCATAAACGACGCACCCTGTCCCCACCCAGGAGTGGAGACGAAGAAAAAAGACATAATCCTGAAGCTCTCTCATCAGAAAATCCTGGACATCCCATAAGCCGTTTCGTTGATGGTAAGTCGTCAATGCCAGGACAGGCCGATATAGCCGGATAGACTGCATGCCGCCTCGGAGCGCCTCTAATTCCCATCCTTCCAAATGCAACTTGATAAATGTTGCCGGAATATCCAACTCATCGAGCGTACTTACGGAAACTGTCTCTTGTGCTGTAGTGCTTAACTGCGAAGCATAGCCAAGCCCATGGAAGAACGCACGGACACCGGAAGACGAACCAAGCGCACACTCCATAATCGGTACGTTTCCGGAGGTTAAGCCATTATCTCCGGAAAGTCTGTCCCGAAGAACATTAACGCTGTACCTGTCCGGCTCAATGGCATAAACTTTAGAAAATTCATTTTTGACCAAGTTCATAAAGCGAAGGGAAACCTCCCCGTGATATGCCCCTCCGTCTAGAAAAACTTCATCCCTGCGCAGTGCTGAAATTACCTGCGGAATGAAGAATCTGTCCTCCAAGGTCACCGGGGCGCCATTGAATATCAGTTCCTTCCTCAGCCTGTGCCAGGCGATGAATTGGAGATGATGGGCCCGGGAAACATCGTCTTCCCATCGTTTTAGCACGCGCTCAATCCCCACCATATCATCCGGGCTGAGATCGCCTGTGAACCAGCCATTTCCCAGGGGGTAATGCTCTTGATACGCTTGCGCAATATCATAAAAATGAACGATATCCTCCCAACCTTGTGCGATGAGCGGCTGTATGACGCGCTCGTACGACACTGTCGAAATACAGATCGCCAAAAGTGTTTCGGCACGATGCCCGGCCGGGACAGCGGATGGTTTTAGAAGCGAGACTCCATCCCATTCTCCACTATCCTTATAGCGTTGGGGGGCGGCATCCACAACATACAAGAACGGGATATTGATCCTCTGAAAAAAATCACAGGCCATCCTTCCCATATCGCCAGCTCCATAAAGGATAAGTGGTTTATCCACACGCCTTGGAGAACAGAGCGACTCCTCTGCCCCTAGCTGATGCAGTAAATTCAGTGCCTGGGAAACTTTCGGTAAATACGGCTGCAGCATAGAAGCGCTCTTAACAGTTTTGGCCACGAACTCCTTCCCCCCCGGCGAATTTCTCCGGAAACAATCCGAAATGCTGGGCATATCTGGCCCATATGGCGTCTGTGCTGATGATCTCCAAAGCTCTGTTCAGATGGTGTTGAACCAACTGCGTATTCCACCCCAACCCTTCGTAGTTTTTAGCCAGGCAATAGTGGGCAAAGGCGTGTTCCGGATACCGCTGAACAATATTCTCAAAAGTGATCACTGCCTTCCGGAAGTTCATAATCCGCATATTGTAGTTGTAAATGAAATTTGCTTCCAGGTTCATCATATAAACTTTGTCTTCAATATATTCCGGATCGATATCCGGCGTCCGTATATTGGCTTTGGTCGTAACATAATGACTGAAATTCGTATCAACGAGGTATCCTTTTTCTTTGCAGATATCATAAAGCCGACTTCCGGCAACGGGGATCGCCAGGAAAAATTTGATCCAGTCAAAGCCTACATCATAAAGCATCCGCATCGTTTCATCTCGGTGTGTCTCCAGTTCCCCGGGAATGCCAATGACAATGAAGGCATGTACGCTGATGCCATTTTTTTTCAATATCTCTACCGCCGGTTTGATCATGCTTACTTTCAACGGCTTATTGATGATTTCATGAAGCATGAAGTCCGAGCCGGACTCCACGGCCAGAGATATTGTCGTAACGCCGGCTTTTCTCAACAATTCCCCGACTTCCTCATCAATGGCATAGACGGCGATACCGTTAGGGAACTCGATCTTTAAATTGAACTCACGGGTTCGTTCCAGAATCATCTTGGCACGTTGCTTATCACTGAGGAAATGATCATCCTCGATCAAAAGAACTTTTACACTATAACGCTTGACCGCCAATTCTATTTCAGCAATCACCTTTTCCACGCTCATGAACCGTATTTTTTTGCCGTGAATCGTCGCATTTGAACAAAAAACACAATTAAAGGGACAGCCTCTCGATGTATGGATGCTAATTTCCCGCAGCGATTTCTGAGAGTAACTTTTATCCAGGGAGCGTCCCGTATAATTATTCAAATCAATCAGCTCATAATCGAAGAAGGGGATATTATCCAGGTCTTGAACAAAAGTATGTTGCGGCACCCGGCCAGTTTGCAGGCTTTCCCGCGTGACCCACGAAGGGTGTGAACAAATTTGCTGATGATGATCATCAGCGTCCACCAACTGGCAAAAGGGGATTTCACCTTCCCCGTAGCAGCAGGCATCGATAAGAGAAAAATTATTCAATATCTCCCGATAGAGATTCGTACCCAGCCCCCCACCGATGATCAAAAGCGCATTCTCATCGACAGCATTCACCTCAATAGAAATAAGTTCTAAGTGATCATAGCATGTATTAAACAGAGCTGAGATCCCAACGATATCCGGGCAGAAATTCTGCATCTTTTCCCTGATCAGTTGCCGGAGCCCCTCTTCGATACCCCGGCTGGCGCAACTCAGCTGGAAAGCCGCCAGATTCAAATCCATCACCTGCATCCGCACATCAAATCTGGAATATTCCTTGATGTAGGCGGCCAGCGAAAGAACGCCGTAGGGAATGGTAAAAACAGGCTGTTGGGACGTATGCTCTTTGGCTGCCAGGTCATGGGTCGGGAAAAAGGGCGGTATGATAAATAATATATTCTTGATCGGCTTTTCCATATTCACCTCATTCCGGATCATGCGGGCAACACCTGTTCCCGGGGTGTTTAAACGACACCATACGCTCTAGCAGCATTTGGGCATAAGCATCAATATTGTCTGGCAAGCCGTGTGTCAATTGACCGCACGCCCGGCATACGGGATGCTCTTTTCTCTTTTTCCGGAGAAACATTTCCTGGTAGGTATGCGTTTCTTTTCCGTTCCAGATATCCTTGACGCTCGTTTTTTTTACATCGCCGATGATTAGTTTGCGCGACCAGTCAAGGAAGCAAAGACTGGCCATACCGTCGGAGTTGATGGAAAAAGAATAAAAAACATACGGGCAGACCAGAACTTCTGATATTTTTTGACCATATATGCCATATTCCTGATTGACCTGTACGCCGTCCAGTTCAAACTCCGGCCAGCAGGACATGACATGCTCAATGTATATGCCATCGGCTTTGTCGTGAAAAATCTCCTGGAACAATTTCTTGTCATCTTCAGAAATCACATCACCGTTTATTTTTATTATAACCTCGCATTTATTCCTGTTCTCGTAAAAATGTTTAATATTCTCTACAAACTTATCAAAATTGACTTTATAGTTAGAAAAATCTTTATATTGTTTATTGCTTATTCCTTCTACGGATATATTTATTCTGTCGAGTTCGGCTTCAATAATTTCTAAATTTCTTTTTGGGTTGAGCAAGGAAGCATTTGTCGTGGTGTCAACGGATAATATTTTTGGACTATCTTTTGCGTATTTGACCATATCCGCAAATCTCGGGTTTAGAAGTGGTTCGCCATCTTTGTACAACCGCAAAACCTTTATAGGATTTTCAAATTCCTTAATATCATCTATGATCTTTTTGAAAAGATCAAATTTCATTGCCTTGAGCGGACGTCCAATCTCCTTCATGAGTTGCTTGTTGCCTGTGGGGCAAAATTTGCACCCAAAATTGCATCTATCCGAAGGATCAACGAAGATAACAAAAGGGACTTCCAAAGGAATTACTTCCTCTAATTTTGTTCTTTTTTCGAGATTGATCCGAGGTTTTATTGCTGCTTTCATTGGCGCTTCCTTATTCATTGGTACCATGTGTCAATTATTTATCAAACTCATCAGTTTTCTGTTGTCTCCCCAGAATGCCATCGGTTCATAATCCAGATATGGGTAGAAACCAAGGTTAAGCTTTATAGATGCATTGCGACTGGCGATGCGTTCTTCAACGAGTCGCCGAACAGATATGGGAGTGCCGCTGCAAACGTTAACTATTCCATCGAAGGTTGGAGTTTCGATCAATTTAACCAGATAAGATGCTGTTTCCTCAACCGGCATATAGTCCCTAAGCTGTTCTCCACCTGACATTTTAAAAACCGGATCACCGTTATCTATTACCCGGTCTAACTGCGGAAGCAGGCTATTGTAATGCTGGCCTTCTCCATACGTGAAAAACAGACGCGTCCATTGCAAGCAAAACGGGTATAGCTGCTGTATAGCCACGAGGTACCTCCTAAGGCTGTCCTTAGCCAATCCGTAAGGCGTTACAGGATTTGGAGTCAGTTCTTCATGAAGACATCCGTTCTGCAACCCGTACTCAAAGCAGGTTCCAGCGACAAGCAAATGTTTTAACCCTGCCATGACTAATTTTTTAAGGAAAAAATAATCTGCCGGAAGCGTCTCTTCGATGTTTGACAATGATTTGTAGTATGGCAGGCCTGGCCAGGATAGATGTATCAGCGCGTCAGGATTCCCAAAAGATTGACTATCTGTGGCGGGATCGTGAATATTGCACGCAATAAAGCGTACTGAGTTGCGCCATTGCACTTCCGATAATCGTTCAGATTTACGTGCAACGGCAGTAACCTGATGTCCTTTTTGCAGCAGGCAGGTTACTACATGTCTGCCGATGAAACCCGTTGCCCCTATAACCAGAACATGCATATTCTATCCTAAAACAAAAATGGTGATTTAAAGTCACTAAATGCTGAAAAAATTTTGTCTCTGGAAGACAGAACTGGATTGGGATCTGGCCAATCTATGCCGGCTGAATTCCATAGAATTCCTGTGTCATGGGATTGAGCGTATTGTGTCGCGACTTTGTAAAGCATGGTAGCAGACTGCGTCGTTACATAAAAGCCATGAGCAAGTCCCCGTGGTATATAAATCATATTTGCTTTCTCTGCTGTCAACTCAACAATTACATGCTTCCCATAAGCAGGGGAACCGACCCGCAGGTCAACAACAACGTCCAAGACGCCACCGTCTGTGCAATATACGAGTTTTTCATGATCATGCGGTGGAAGCTGAAAATGAAGACCCCGCAGGACTCCTCGGTGAGATACTGAATAGTACTCTTCACGCCATTCAGTGGTAAGCCCATGTTCCTTGAAGGCCACCTTGTGAAAAACCTTAACAAAAATACCCCGCTCGTCTTCAACACGATCAGGCGTAATGATAAATGCCCCTTTGAGTTTGGTTTCTATGAATTTCATTTTTCAGTTTATCTAATTGTTAACCGTTTTAAAAATAAACAGCGACTGATCAAAATAGTTTTTCATGGATAGCTCCTTTAATGACCGTTTGATTGCCAAACCTTCCATGGCGCTTTACCGGTTTTCCAGAGCTCTTCCAAGAGGAGCTTGTCTCTAATGTTATCCATCGGCTGCCAGAAACCGTCATGCCGGTAAGCCATGAACTGATGTTCGCGGGCCAGTTTCTGCAGGGGATCCAATTCAAGGCTCGTATCGTCTTCTTTTAGGTAGTTAAATACTTCCGGCTGCATGACAAAAAAGCCGCCGTTGATCCAACTGTTGTCCCCCTTGGGTTTTTCGATAAAACCCGCCACTTCACTTGTATCGCCGATGTTAAGAGAGCCAAATCTGCCCAGGGGCTGGACAGCGGTTACGGTGACATATTTGCCGTGCGATTTATGGAAGTCGATAAGCTTGGGAATATTGACGTCGGAAACGCCATCGCCATATGTCAGCATGAAGGGCTCATTGCTCACATATTTTTGAATCCGCTTGACTCTTCCCCCGGTCATGGTATCCAAGCCCGTATTGACTAAAGTAACGGTCCATCTTTCAGCAAAGTTCTGATGCGTAAATACCTCTTTACCCGTTTTGAAATTAAAACTCACGTCCGATTCATACGTGAAATAGTTTGCGAAATAATCTTTAACCACGTTTGCTTTGTAGCCCAAGCAAATAATAAATTCATCAAAACCATAGTGGGAATAGATTTTCATAATATGCCATAAAATGGGACGCTCTCCGATTTCGATCATCGGTTTTGGCTTTAAATGCGATTCTTCGCTAATGCGCGTGCCCATGCCTCCGGCTAAAATGACAACTTTCATTGTTTTTCCCCCTCCCAAGCATCATTATAATAATTTCCGGTGCATCGCATTTCTTCAGCAAGTTTTAGGCCAAGGCACTGTAAAAGATGCGAGCGCCGTGCTCGAAGATATTTAAATTCGGCAGAGGAGTTTCTGTCAGTGATCATTTAGATATTCGCTCCCCGGCCATGAAGCGATCGAGCACGGTCTTAATGTAATTCAATTGATCGTCATCGATTCCCGGATAAACACCAATGAAGAAGGTATTGTTCATGATGATATTTGTGTTCATCAGGCCTCCCGAAATGCGATGGCGGATGTTCTGATATGAGGGATGACACAGGAGGTTGCCGCTAAAGAGGTTTCTGGTCTCGATGCGGTTGGCTTCCAGGAATGCGGTCAGGTCGTTCCGGGAAAAACCGGCAATATCCTTCACTGTGACGACATAGCCGAACCAGGATGGGGCGGAATTCTCCGTGGCTCTGGGAAGGATGAGGCGGTCTTCGTAGGGTCGCAGGAACTGTGTGAGTTTCTGAAAATTCTCCCTGCGCTTGGTGATGAATTGTTCAAGTTTCCGGAGTTGGGCGCAGCCGATGGCGGCCTGCATGTCTGTCACTTTGAGGTTATAGCCTATGTGGCTGTACACGTATTTATGGTCATAACCGAAAGGCAGGGTGCCGAACTGTCGATCAAAGCGTTTGTCGCAGGTGTTGCTTTCGCCGCCGGCGCAGTAACAATCCCGGCCCCAGTCACGGATGGAGCGGGCGATACGGGCCAGGTCATTATCATTTGTGGCCACGCAGCCCCCTTCGCCCATGGTGATGTGATGTGCTGGGTAGAAGGAAAAGGTGGAGAGGTGGCCGAAGGTGCCCGTCAATTTGTCCCGATAGGTTGATCCCAGAGCATCGCAATTATCCTCGATGAGCCAGAGATTGTGTTTTTTTACGAGATCCATAACGATGTCGAGATGAAAGGGAACCCCCATCGTGTGGGCCATCATAACGGCCTTTGTTTTCGGACCGATTGCCTCGGCCAGTCTCTCGGGAATAGCGGTATAGTCACCGAGGTTCACATCGACAAAGACGGGCACCAATTGATTTTGTAAAATAGGGTTGAGCGTCGTCGGGAAACCGCAGGCAGTTGTAATGACTTCATCACCAGGCTTGAGGCGGCGCTCCTTGAGCTTTGGTGAGGTGAGGGTGGTTAAGGCCGCGAGATTTGCTGAGGAGCCGGAATTTACAAGCAGGGCATTGGGCAAGCCGAGATAATCGGCAAATTCGGTTTCGAAGCGCTTGGCGTAGCGGTTGGCGGTCAGAAAGAAATCCAGACCGGCGTCGATGAGATTCATGATTTCTTCCGCATCGAAGACCCGCCCTGCATAGTGGACGAGGTCCTTGCCGGGGGCGAAGGATTTTGGGGCATGGTCCGCCGCGTAGTATTCTTTGACGAGGGCGAGAATATCAGACCTTATGTCTCTTGAATCTTTCATGATCTTAAGGCCTGAGCTTTTTTTAGAGAACCAAAGCCAAAGAGTTTTTCTGCGGCTTTACCCATATAATCATGTATCTGTTCAATGCAAAGGGCGGACATGTCTCCGTTCTGATTTTTCCTGTAATATTTCTTATACCATGCCACTGTCGCAAGTAAACATTCGTCGATGGTGAGGACGCTTCGCCAGTTGAGTTCGGCATGGGCTTTGTCACAATTCAATTTGAGAAGCTTAGCCTCGTGAAGCGCCTGCGGATCGGAAAGGTCATTCCAGGATCCATTGCCCCAGTATTTAACAAGCCTATCGACCATTGCGGCGACTGTCAGGTGGTTACCGTTATCGGGACCGAAGTTCCAGGCGCCGGAATATTTTTGTGGATATTGCCACAGGGCGGCGCCGAGCTGTAGATAGCCGCCGAGGGGTTCCAAGACGTGCTGCCAGGGCCGGATGGCTTGGGGGCTGCGGATGCCGATGGCTTGATGACGTATCAGGGCACGGATGCAGTCTGGCACGAGGCGGTCCGTACCCCAATCGCCGCCGCCAATGACATTGCCCGCCCGAGCGGAGGCGGCGCCGATGGTACGGTGTTGTCCGGCGCTTGGAGAGAAGAACGAGTTCAGATAAGCGTTAAAAACGAGTTCTGCACACCCCTTGGAGGCGCTGTAGGGATCATGCCCACCCAGAGGGTCGTTCTCCCGGTAACCCCAGACCCACCCCCTGTTCTCGTAGCATTTGTCGCTGGTGACGTTGACCAGGACTTTAACACTGGGGGTTTTGCGGACGGCTTCAAACACGTTGACCGTGCCGCCGACGTTCGTGTCGAAGGTCATTTTTGGTTCTTCGTAGGAGAGGCGGACAAGGGGCTGGGCAGCAAGATGAAAGACAAATTCAGGCTGATATTTCTTGAAAGCTTCCATCAGCTGGTCGAGATCGCGGATATCCCCATGAATATGCGTTATTTTCTCGCGGAGTTTCGTTGCCTCAACGTTGTTGGGCTCGCTGGGCGGATCAAGGGAATAGCCGACAATGTCCGCTCCTAATTCCTTCAGCCAGATCGCCAGCCATGATCCCTTGAAGCCGGTGTGCCCAGTGACTAAAACCAGCTTATTTTTGTAAACCTTGTCAATCATAGTCTTTGCTTTATTTACGATATCCTAAAATGATAAACGTTCCCCATTGCCATTTTCACTTCAATGAAAGGCTGTTCACAAGAAGTTCAGCTTAGCAAATAGTGTGCCATTGCACCAAACTTAGTCTGCTGACCACCCATGCTCTCGAATGTACTTCAGCAACTTGATGCTTTCGGTGAAGTCGGGGTTGACCTTCATGCCTTCATCAATCGTTTCGGCCGCTTCTCTCCAGGCGCCTTTATCGATAAAGGTCCGGGCCAAGTTATAGTAAAGGCCCTCATCACGGGGGAGAACGACGAGCGCTTTGCGGAATTCCCGGATGGCTTCTTCATAACGGCCGGCGCGACGATGTTTGATGCCGGCGGCATTGTATTCTTCGATCAGCAGGGAAATGATTTCTTCCTGATCGGCAATTAATTCCTGGGCGCCGGCATAATCGCCTTTTTCAATCAGCACCTTGATCTGCCGTATTTGGTTCAAATTGCCCACTCCGGAGGTTGTTTCCCGATCGGGTTCCTACGCAAGGAGTGCCCGGGCTTATTGCCTCATAAGTGAATGTTACCGAAGGAAGCGCAAGCGGTAGTACCATTCACTCATACTCATAAAAGGTGTTACTCAGGTTTATGCTTTTCTTTTACAGCAACTTGCTGTGGTGCCTTCGTAACCCTTTGAAATGGTTAGATCGCTCTTTGGAAAATCGAAAATATCTCAAAAATGTGGTGCCACAAAATATGGTCATATAGTTTGACATCTTGATGTTATTCTCCTAAATATGAGGTGACTAATTCAGGAGGCGCCTCATGTTTGCGAGAGTAAAAAAATCCGGCCAGTATGAATATCTCCAGATCGTCCAAAATCGCAGGGAAGGAACCAAAACCACCCAACGGGTCGTTGCCACCATTGGTCGGATGGATCAGCTCCAGCAGAAGGGTGAGGTCGAAACCCTGGTACGCTCCCTCACCCGGTTTTCGGAAAAAGTCCTTCTGGTCCTATCCGGAAAGAGCGACGTCAAGGCCGATGCGAAGAAGATTGGACCGGCCCTGATATGTGAACGGCTCTGGAAAGAGTTGGGTGTCGGTAAAATTATTCGTCGGCTACTGGCAGATCGGAAGTTCGAGTTCGACGTAGAGCGGGCGATCTTTCTGACGGTTCTTCATCGGTTCTTTGTTTCCGGATCGGATCGCTCCTGTGACCGCTGGCATCGGGATTACGTGATCGACGGTGTCGATACCCTGTCGCTGCACCATCTCTACCGGGCGATGGCCTTCCTGGGAGA
>Ga0080064_1002420_pt1 | contig 31771 bp, 27 predicted proteins | sample Subgrocontami54m_FD_69260 | JGI IMG/M metagenome (GOLD analysis project Ga0080064, IMG submission 69260) | Subsurface groundwater microbial communities from S. Glens Falls, New York, USA - GMW46 contaminated, 5.4 m (SPADES assembly) (version 2) ...
TGGTTCCTTTCCGCAACCATTGGATTGATAACCCTTTGCGACGAAGAAATTGGGCGACTAGGCCACAATTCACCGACACTCCACACACACACTTGATTGTTACCCGGTTTTGAACCAGGCCGTCAAGGGCAACGAACGGCGGCGTCCAACGCATGTAAATGGGCAATCCAGCGATCATTGAGCCGGCGCGGTTGATGGCCGTGGGCGTCGTCTTGGTAAATGGCGCAATTTTGGCAAGGTGACACTGACCACGCCGATCAAGCGCGGCGGCGGAATGACCGGCGTGTATTTCGCGCTGGTCATTCGTCATTTTGTTGCGTATCGACCCGACGAAGCCTATCATGCAGGAATCATCACCGGATTGAGGTTGGCATCATGATGCGCTGTCTTTCCATCCTTGCGCTGATTCTGGCTTCGTCCGTCGCGTTGTCTCAGCAGGACAACAAGATCGGTGGCAGGAGTTGCGGGCAATGGCTGACCATGCTCAAAGAAGATAAAAAGGCCGACCGTCGTCGAGCGGCCGTGATTGTGCTGGAGGTGTACGGGCCCAAGGAACGCGGCGTCGTCGCCGGATTGTGCGAGGCGCTGGAGAAGGACACGGAACCGGAATTGCGTCGCGAAATCGCCTTGTTGTTGGGTCGGATGGGGCCCGACTCCAAAGAAGCAGTGCCTTATCTCGCCGAGGCGCTGAAAAAGGACAAGGCGGACAATGTGCGTGAAGCGGCGGCCCTGGCGCTTGCCGAAAAGCTCAGCCCCTTTGCCTACGAACACGTGCTGGTCTTTGGGGCAGCGCTGAAGGATCCGCATGCCGGCACGCGCGCTGCTGCGGCGGTGGCCCTCAACGCCTTTGGCGACAAGGCTCGCCTCGCCTTGCCGCAGCTCATCGAAGTCGCCAAGGCTAAGAAAGCCGACCGCGTGCCACGCTTGTACGCCGTGCAGATCGTCAGCCGATTGCAGACCGATCAGCCGGAAACGGGCAGTTTGTTGGTTGAAATCGTCAACGACAGCGCTGCGCCGGCGACGTTGCGAAGCGCCGCGGCGGAAGGCTTGGGACGCCGCGAGAAGACCGCGAAAGAGGAACTGGAGGCGCTCGGTAAGCTGCTTACGGAAAAGCCGGTCGAACTGCGTCGGGCGGCGGCGGCGGCGCTGGCCAAACTTGCCGATCAAGCGGCGCCGGTCTGGCCGCAAGTGCAGGCCCGACTGATCGACGAGGACAACACGGTGCGCTACCAATTGATCCGCGTGGCCGGCGGTGCAGCACGCGATCATAAGGATGCCGTCGAAGTGCTGGCGCAATTGGCTTTGAAGGATGCACACGTCGAGAATCGCTTGGCGGCGATCGGAGAATTGGGGCAGTTGGGTGCCGCTGCCGGCGCCGTCGCCGCCGTGCTCGAGGGCATCGCTACCCAGGATGCCCGCGCTGCGATTCGCGAGGCGGCGGCGGCGGCGCTCAAGAAGATTCGCTCCTGAAACTCAATTCACGATTGTCCCAGGCTCACGCGGGCCAGTCATCGTCTGCTGCGCCGGATCGAACGATTGGCCTTCGATCACCAATTTGCCGTCGGTCACTCCGAACCGCAAGAGCTGCGCATTGGGACGCGTGCGGCTATTGGGAAAGCGAAGCAGCGCCACCGGATTGCCCTCGTGGCGATACCAGCTCACGTCGATGTTCTTGTTGCGCGCCAGTTCCTTGAAATCGTTGAGCAACGATTGCGCCGCGATCGGCACGCCGCCGGCCTTGCGTTGCAGGATTTCGACCGCCAGCGTATTCGCCTCCTTGGGCGCCAGCCAAACCTTCACCTCATAAGTAAGCACCGTGCTCCAAAACCCGGAGCCGTAGCGGAAGGCCAGACGCATCGTGTCGTTGTCGAAGTGGACACGCGGCGCATGTACGCCGAACTTGGCCAGAGCGTCCGCATCATGCAGGCGCACGAAATCCTCTTCAAAGTAGCTGTTGATCTGCTCTTCGGTGAAGGTAAACGCCCATTTGTCGCGACCGTCGATGACGCGGTTGATCAGCTTGGCGAATTGCTGAAAGAACTCTTCGGATTGTTTCTTGCGAGCCTCGCCCGCTTCGATCGCACAGCGCTGGTAAAAACCGGGTTCGTGCTTGAGGGCCGCGACCACACCGCCGGCGATCCCCGTGAGCAGCAGGACCGTCAAACCAAACAACAGCATCGGCCGTTTGCGCATGGGCGCCTCATGGTGAAACTTGCCCGCAGCGTCAGCAAGGGCGGACCCGTGCCAACGCAGCGAGCGCCCGTGGGTCGCGAAGCGGGGCGAGTTATAATCGCGGCGGAAATTGCGGTCAACCTCGATCCGTGAAAGCTTCCGGAGACGGCGTAGATACTTCAGGCGCAGGGGCAACCTGGGAAGTCTGGGCGGCGGTCGGCGCCGTCAACTGGCCTCGAAAAACGAAAAACACGGCGGCGATCATGCAAGCCGCCGCCCACATGTAGTCCCAGCGCACCGGCTCTTTGAGCATCCAGATCGCCACGGGCACGAACACCGACAAGGCGATGACTTCCTGCAGAATCTTGAGCGTCGCCACACTGTACTGCGTGTGCCCCAACCGATTCGCCGGCACTTGGATCAAATACTCCGCCAGGGCGATGCCCCAGCTCACGAGCGCCGCCAGAATCCACGGCTTGTCATTCATCCCCTTGAGGTGCCAATACCAGGCCAAGGTCATGAAGACATTCGACAGGGCCAGGAGAACGATGGTTTGGAGAAGGACCATTTTGATCCAGGGGTCAGGAATCAGGAGCCAGGAATCAGGTTTCAGGAATCTCTGACTCCTGACACCTGATTCCTGACTCCTGTTCACGCGGCGGCCAATCGAGGCGCGGCGGCTTGGCGCGCCATGCATGCCAGGCATTGCGACCAGTTCGCGGATGAACCGGGTGTGATGCTGCCCAACAGCCGCGAACCATTGGCTCCGGTCACGGCAGGCAAGTTGCCGGGCACCGCATCCATGGTCAGTGCGGCCAGGGCGGCAAAGGCAACGGCCTTGCGGGCTTCGCACGGAATGCCGCAGGCATCGATCTTCGCCAGCGGGATCGGCGCCAGCTGTTGTTCGAGCAAGCGCCACAGGAAACCATTGCGGACGCCGCCGCCGCTGACGAGCACGCGCCCCGGCGCCCACGGCATCCAGCGGCGCAGCGCCTCGACCGTTGCCCGCGCCGCGAAATGCGTGGCGGTGCACAACAAGTCGTGCAGCGAGCGGTCCATTTGCTTGGCCCACTGCACCGACTGGGCAATGAACTCTTCGCCGAAATCGCGCGGCGAGATGGTCCTGGGAGGCTTGCGCTGCAAAAGCGGATGCGCTAGCCAGCGCTCCAGGAGCGGCTCGATGCAGCGGCCTTGCACGGCGTGTTTGCCAAAGGTGTCGAACGGTTCTTTGCCGCCGGTCAAGCGCTGGATGAAACTGTCGAGCAGCAGGCAGCACGGCGCGGCGTGAAAACCGATGATTTGCTTGGGATGGCACGAGGCAGGCAGAGCCAGTGCCGTCGCCACGCTGCCCAGATGAATCAGCACGCGCGGCTCGAGCGGATCGCGAAACAACAACCAGTCGGCCAGCGGAGTCAAGGGCCCGCCTTGCCCGCCGGCGACTACGTCCTGACTGCGCGGATCGGTCAGCGTCGTCAAACCCGTTCGCTCAGCGACGGCACTGGCCAACCCTACATTCAAGGTCGTTGGGTAACGACAGTCTGTTTCGTGCCACAAGGTGTGGCCGGAGCAGCCGACGCACAAGACCTGCCGCAGATCAAACTTGGCCTCATCCACGAGTTGACGGACAGCACCCGCGAACGACTCGCCCAGGACGCGATGCAGCAGCGCCACCGTGCGCACCGGCGTCGGTTCGCCTGAAGCGGCGCCGCGCAGCAGGTCGCGCACTTCGCGCGGATACGGTTGATGCAGAAACCGTTCCAGGTGCAGCGCCATGCCCAATCCAGTTCCCTCGGCGCGCACCAGTGCCGCATCGACGCCGCTCAGGCCGGCACCAGACGACAGACCGATGAACCAGCGGTGGGACATGGATAGGAGTCAGGGGTCAGGGGTCAGGGGTCAGGGGTCAGGGGTCAGGGAATTGGAATCAGGAAATCGACGGCATTCTCAGTCCTGAGAGCGTGTGAAAAAATGGGGACAGGCACCGGCCTCGTCTCCAAATTCGCAAGGTTTTTCGAGGGATGGCCGGAGCCAGTCCCCATTTTTTCACACGCTCTGACTCCTGATTCCTGACCCCTGATTCCTTCTTACGCGGCCATGGCCATCGGCTGTGACTGGCGAGCGCATGCTTGCAGGAAGCACTCGAACAGCTGCAGATCGAGGGCCGAGGCCGATTCGGATTCGGGATGCCACTGCACGCCCAGGCAGAACCAGTTGGCATCAGTCGCCTCGAGCGCTTCGATGACGCCGTCGGGCGCCGTCGCCGCCACGGCAAACAGCGAGCCCGCCGTCTTGACCGCCTGATGATGGCTGCTGTTGACGCGGATTTCGCCTTCGCCGTAGATTTCTTCCAGGCGCGTGTTCGGCTTGAGAAAAACGGCATGGCGATGCGGCCCCGAGCACGACGGATCGGTATGCGGCATGGCCCGGGGCATCTCTTCGGGCAGATGCTGGATGAGCGTGCCGCCGCAGGCCACGTTCAGTTGATGCAGGCCGACGCCGACGCCGAGCGTGGGCAAGCGGCGTTGCAGCAATTGCCGCACGAGCAGGCGGTCGCTGTCTTCGCGGCGTTCGGGCATCGGTTGCACGCTGCGGTGCAGCGGCAGGCCCTGGCGGCGCGGGTCCAAATCCAGCCCGCCCGTCAGGATGAAACCATCGACGCGCTCGAGGAAGGTCGCGATCTGCGCTTCCTTGCCATAGGGCGGCATGACCACCGGCATCCCGCCAGCAGCCATAATGGCGTCGAGAAAACCGAGATGCAGCCGCAGATGCGGACGCGCCGTTTTGCTGGCTGGCACGACGTCCATGTTCAAGCCGACGATCGGCCAAGTGCGCTGAGGCATTCTTGCTCCTTCCATGTTCCGAGTTACGCGGCGGGCAGCTTATGAACCGCGCCGAAGCGGGGCGGACTATAGTGAAATGGGATTTCGACAAACAAGCCCGAATTGACCCAAACGTCGATGCCTATACATGAGTTCATATTCAGATATGCCGGCTTGGCGATCTTTGGCTTTTTCGCCAGATTACGAAATTTCGCATAGACCCTTGCGACGATAGATGAAGTAGACTAGCATGACACGGCAAATATCCCCGCGCACGTCTTCGAGTGCTAAGTATGCCGCCGATGCTTGTGGCACTGACTGAAGGCCCCAACATTCCGCTGGATAAGCCGGTCCTGCTCGTCGGCCGGCATCAGGAATGCGACGTACAGATTCCCTCGCGCAAAATCTCTCGCCGCCATTGCTGCATCGCCCAAGTGCACGATTACGTGGTGGTCAAAGATTTGTTCAGCACCAACGGCGTACGCATCAACGGCGCCCGCGTGAGGGAAGGCGCCTTGCACGCCGGCGATGAATTGACGATCGGCAATTACCGCTACAAGATTCAGGTCGGAGTGCCGTCGAGTTCGAATGAGCCGCTGGCAAAATTCGCACCGATCCCGGCGCCGCAACAACTGCCCAGCCTGGTGCCCGCCGATCACCTGGAATCGTGTGAGTTGCCGGTGGCGCTGGTCGAAGGAAAGCAACCCGAGGTGGTGCCGCTGTCGCGGCCGCTGGTGTTGCCCGTGAACGCCTCGATGAAGCCCAACGGCCACGGCGAACTCGTGGGCATGGGCAGCGGCAATTTCCGCGCCGGCCCGCCGCCGCAATAAACGACTCGCTTGCCGTTTAGCGCTCACATCGCGCTGTCGTGGGACGGGTTTCCTAACCCGTCATGGCCGGACGGGTTAGGAAACCCGTCCCACGGCATCACCAAGCCGCGAGCGCAATTCACATCACGGCCGCAAAATCACTTCAAAGATGCTCTGCCCATCCGGCACCCGCTCGGTTTGCGGTCCGTGGCCGCTGAGCTGCCAGACAAACATGCGTGCCAATTCAAGCGTGACCGCCCGGTCTTTGGCAAGCGTGCGTGCCGTGCCATCGATGGACAAAGTCACCTCGCCGCCGGTGATGTTCCAGAAACCGACCTTGCAGCGCCCGGGCGCCACAGCGGCCGCGTGCGCCTGCATGACGCCGCCGAAGGAGCGCGCTTCGGTGATCGTGGGCGCTCGCAGCGGCGGTTCATTGGTGGTCGGCGCCGGCAGCGGATTGGCCAGCGCTTTCACCTTGGGCAGCGGCGCGGGTGGCGGCGGAAAAGACTGCGGCAGGACGGGTTGGCCCCAGCTCGGCGCCGCTGCCGGCAGGCAATAGTACCAAACCGGCGCTGGCGTGTAGGCGGTCGTGCAGACCGGCCGCCATCCCAGGCGACCCCAAAAGGCGTTTGCGGACGACGTCACCGTGACAACGACGCACAACGCCAGCACCACGCTGCGAATAGATCCAGCCATGGATACGTTCTCCTGAGAAACAGTGATCACAACGACGTGGTCGGATGCCGACGCGACCGGCCGCTCATCGAATACTCACGGTGCAGACGGCGCGGTTGCGGTTGCCTTGGAGATTGACGACGCGCACGCGATAATTTTCCGCCACCGGCGCTATGAAAGCCACGAAGCAATCCTTGCTGACCCGCGTATCGGAAATAAGCGGAAACCCGTTGGCCCGGTCCACGAACAGGTCGATATCGGTTCGCGCATCGGTCTGACTGATGACGGTGATGCGCACGTTTTGTCCGGCCTGGAAGAAGAAGGAACGCGTGTCGCTCTGTCCTGGGGCCAGCGTGACCTGGTAGTCGTTCGGGCCGAGAATGACGTTGCCGCCGCCGCTGCCGCGAACCAAGAGCAAAATCACGACCACCAGCACCAACAATCCGACCGCGATGCTGCCGCCGATGATCGCCACCTTGGCGCCCAGCGGCATCCCTTCGGATGATCGGCGCCGCCGGCGCGGCCGATCATCGTAATCGTCATCAGCGCGCTCGCGCCGCCGCCGCGGCCGATCGTCCGGATCATCCCGGCGTGGGGCCGATCGCTCGGAAAACAGGCCGTCGGTCTTGTTGGCCTTCAGCCAATCGACCATGCCTTCCTTCCACACCATGTCATTGGGGTGCAGCAGCCCGGTCGATGCCAGTTGCCGCAATTCATCCCACGACACCGGGCCCATCTGCTGATTGTTCGTCGTGTAATACCATTCCGCCATGGCGCCGACTCCCTGTGAGCAGGTCCACAATGCCGAAGCAGCCAACGATTGCCGACTATTATAATTGTTCTTCGCGCCAGGTCATGCAAAATTGTGGAGCACGTTGCCAACGTGTTCCTTTGGTCGACGCACGTTGACAACGTGCGCCACGGTTGCCTCACTTCTTCGGCAGCCAACCGCGCTGCACCAACACTTCGGCGATCTGCACGGCGTTCGTGGCGGCGCCTTTGCGCAAGTTGTCCGCCACGACCCACAAATTCAAGCCGTTGGCAATCGTCGGATCGCGGCGAATACGGCCGACGAAAACCTCGTCGCGGCCGGTCGTCGACAGCGGCAGCGGGATCTCGCCCTTGGCGTAATCGTCCATGACGATAATGCCGGGCGCCTTCCGCAACGCCTCCCGCGCTTGCTCCGCCGTGATCGGCCTGGCGAATTCGAGATTGATCGATTCGCAGTGCCCCACGCGTACCGGCACGCGCGCCGTCGTCGGCGACACCTGAATGCTGTCGTCGCCCATGATCTTCTTGGTTTCCTTGATCATCTTGATCTCTTCTTCGCTGTAGCCATCCTCGCCCAGCTTCCAGTCGTGCGGCAAGACATTGCCGGCCAGCTGGGCTACGTGCATCGTCACGGCCGGCACCTTCTCGCCGCGGCCCAAAGCGTTGATCTGCCCGTCCAACTCGTACAGCGCTTTGGCCCCTTTACCGGACGACGCCTGATAAGTCGAAACGACGACGCGCGTGATTCTGGCCAAATCGTGCAGCGGCTTGAGCGCGACCACCATCTGGATCGTCGAACAGTTCGGATTGGCGACGATCCCTTTGGGAATCGACCGCAGCGCCTCGGCGTTGACTTCCGGCACCACGAGCGGCACATCCGGGTCCATGCGCCACGCGCTCGAATTATCGACGACGATCGCCCCCGCCCGCGCCGCCATCGGGCTGGTTTCGCGGCTCACCGACGCCGGCGTGCTGGAAAGGACAATGTCAACTCCGACGAACGCTTCCGACCGGATCGGTTCGACCTGGTACTGTTTGCCCTTGAACTCGATCGATTTGCCGACGCTGCGCTCCGAGGCGAGAAACTTGATGCTGCGGAACGGGAAGTTGTGCTCGCCCAGCACTTGCCGCACGATTTCACCCACGGCGCCGGTAGCGCCGACGACAGCCACGCTCGGAGACACGGGAAACGTCCTTTCAAAGATGAAAAGAAAGCTGGTTCCGTTCCATCATTTTCCAGGTGACCCGCGCTTTGGCAAGGTCAACGCGCCGGCCCCGCAGCGCGGAATGCACTGGAATTGTTGCCCCATCATGACGTATCATGACTTTAGGCGACCGGCAGAAGGAACTTTCCCCGGAGGACGGACATTCCTGTCCGTCTATGGCCCGCGACGGACAGGAATGTCCGTCCTCCGTTGGGTAGATTTTTTCCTGCCGTTCGCCTTATCAGGTTCAGGACGAAAAGAGGCAAGCGATGACACATCCATTGGGGCTGGAGATTTCCGACCAGTTGTGGCAACGGCTGCTCCGTCAAACAGAGCGCAAAGGAATGAAACTGGAGGAACTCGCCGTCGCGTATTTGACGGAGATGGTTGCGATGGACGAAGATCCATTACTTCAATTGGCCGGCTCGGTCGAATCCGATGTGCCGGATGCGGCTCAACGCCACCATGAATACCTCGGCCAAGCGCTATACGACGAACTGCAAGGTCGAACCAATCCATGACCATGTGGGTTGATACTTCCGGCTGGGCTGCTTTCTTCGATCGTCGGGAGTCGTTTCACAAGCGAGCGAACCAGTTTGTTCGCGGCGCGTGGAGGAATGCGCAAACGGTCGTCACCTCGAATTACGTCTTAGCCGAGTTGACCGCGTTGCTCACGAGTCCCATGCGGATTGCTCGGGCTTTGCAAATGCAGTATCTTGCGGCCATTCGTCAGCATCCAAGAGTCGCAATCGTACATGTCGATCCCGCGCTTGATGCCGCCGCTTGGAACCTTTGGCAAGCTCGCCCCGACAAGGATTGGACCCTCGTCGATTGTGCCAGCTTCGTCGTCATGCAACAACAGCGCTTGACAGAAGCCCTATCGACCGATCATCATTTTGAGCAAGCAGGTTTCGTCCGGCTCCTGAAGTGAATGAACACCATGTCCCACGCCGCCGACGAACCGATGATGCGCCGCGCTCTGGAACTCGCCGAGCGCGGCCGCGGGCATGTCGAGCCCAATCCGCTCGTCGGGGCCGTCCTCGTGCGCGACGGCCGCATCGTCGGCGAAGGCTGGCATCAGAAGTTTGGCGCCGCCCACGCGGAAGTCAACGCGCTCACGGCAGCCGGAGACGCGGCGCGCGGGGCCACGCTTTATATCACGCTCGAACCTTGCTGCCATCATGGCAAAACACCGCCTTGCACCGACGCGTTGATCCAGGTCGGCCTAGCGCGCGTCATGGCGGCTTTGGCAGATCCGTTTGCGCAAGTCTGCGGCCAAGGCGCTGCCCAACTGCGCGCTGCCGGCATTTCGATCGAATTCGGTCTGGGCGAAGCCGACGCCCGCCGCCAGAACGCGCCCTATCTCAAACTGCTCGCCAGCGGCCGGCCCTACGTCCACGCCAAGTGGGCGATGACCCTCGACGGCAAGATCGCCACCCGTTCCGGCGATTCCAAATGGATCAGCAATGAAACCTCACGCCGCAAGGTGCACGAGCTGCGCGGCCGCGTGGACGGCATCCTTGTCGGCATCGGCACGGCGCTGACCGACGATCCGCTCCTGACCGCCCGCCCACCCGGTCCGCGCGTCGCCGGCCGTGTGGTCCTCGACAGCAAGGCGCGGCTGCCGCTCGCCTCGCAGCTCGTGCGCACGTCTGCACTGACGCCGACCTTAATCGTTGTTTCACCGTCTGCGCCAACGGATCGCGTGGACGCCCTTCGTCAAGCGGGTTGCGAAATGTTGATCCCCGCGCCGGACCAGGAAGGCGTGCCGCGCCTGCTCGCCCTGCTCGACGAACTCGGCAAACGCCGCTGGACGAATCTGCTCGTCGAAGGCGGCTCCGAAGTCCTGGGCCGTTTCCTCGACGCCCAGGCCATTGACGAAGTGCACGCCTTCATCGCGCCGCGTCTCGTCGGCGGCAGTGAGGGCAAAACCCCCGTCGCCGGCCGCGGCGCCGAATCGCTCGCCGACGCGTGGAACCTGGCAGCCTGGCAGGTGGAGATGCTGGATGGGGACGTGTATGTGCGCGGGTGGAAGTAGGAGGGCTTAGGCGACCGGCAGAAGGAACTTTCCCCGGAGGACGGACATTCCTGTCCGTCTATGGCCCGCGACGGACAGGAATGTCCGTCCTCCGTTGGGTAGATTTTTTCCTGCCGCTCGCCTTAGTGAGTGGCAGGTTCAATAATACGCGCGTTCAACGTTTTCGGGTGTGTGTCAGTATGTGTCCGGCAGCTCGCCACGATGTCGGCGCGCGCGGTGCGATTGCGTGATCCCCTCGGGACGATCGTTGCCTTGCGGTGGTCGAAGCGTGGACAAGTCGGGCAGATCCGCGGGATAGCCAACGAGCCGGCGGAATAGGGCTGGATCGTGGATCGCAGCCAGGCGAACGATGCGGATCCAAAACTCACGGAATTCGCGCAACCGCGGGCGATTGAGCCCCAGCAGCTCGATCAGTTTCCGTGCTTGCGGCGTGGCGGCGTGGATTTCGCCGTCCTCGGATACCTTCGTGGCCGGATCGACGGGCTCGGACAGTGGATCGGGTGTTTCCAGGTTCCCCTTGCTCAGATTGCACGTCACACATCCATACAGGAGGTTGTCGTACTCCAGAGCCAAATCCGGGCGCGAGGCCATCGGCAGGAAATGGTCAAGCGCGTAAACGCCTTTGAACGGTCCCCACATTTCCCGGATGAGGCAGTACACGCACCGAAAAGCGAATTCATCGCGAACCCACGGACGGTAGCTTTCATGGTGCGCGTAGCCACGCGGACCATGCCGCCGTAGATGGGGAACCGTGGGATAGGTGAAGGGCGCCGTCATGGTTGGCTGGCAACTTGAGCCCGAGCTGCCTTTTGAAAAAACTCCTGATGCAGACTCCGAGCCGCGTCAAGTGGCAACGGCGCGACTCGGTCGATATGGGTAGGCAGCTGAATAGTTGGTAGTATTTTTGTACACAAGTCTCTGCCAGGACGGTTTTGGGGGAAAGCCACCAAGGAGAGACATGATGTTGCTAGCTACCCTGTCGCTGGAACAAGAAGCCGAAGCCAAGATTCTGGAAGCGAAAATCCAGACGGCCATTCAAAAGGAAATCGCCGACCTCGCTCGGCTCATGGTCGGAAAGAAAGACCGGGACCTGTTTGGCCAAACCGAGTATCAAGTGCGCGATCTCGTGCTGCGTGTGGGAGCCAAGGTCTTCGAGGAACATCTGCGCGAAAAAAAAACGGCTACCAAGGCTCCGGAGTGACCTGTCCGAAGTGCGGACAATCGGCGGACTTTCAGGGCTATCGTCCGTTGAAGCCGTTGAGCATCCTGGGGCCGATCGCGTTCAAGCGTGCCTACTATTACTGCCATCGCTGCGGCGGCACCACGCCATGGGATGAGGAAGTTGGTTTGACGCCCAAACGTCTGACGCCGGCCGCGGCAGAGCTGGTGACGTTGGCGGGGACGGTCAGCAACAGTTTTGCCGAGGCGTCGGAGAAGGTGCTGCCGAAGATGGCGGCCATGAAGTTGTCGGAGTCATCGGTACAGCGCACCACCGAATCGGCCGGTCAGCGGCTCGGCGAGTTGTTGAAAAAGAAGAAGGTGCTCGGCGGTCCGACACCGTGGCGTTGGCACAAGGACGCGCGTGGCAAGACGTGTGCCTATGTGGGTCTCGACGCGACGGGCGTGCCGCAGCAAGGGCCTGGCGGCGGTGCCGCGGAAGGGCGCATGCCGTACGTAGCGATGGTGTTCAATCCGGTGCCGGACTTGCCCGAGGGATGTCCGTACCAGGCGGAGTCGAACGCGGCGATGCAAGCGCGTTACTTGGCGGGCTTGTACGATCTGGAAGAGTTGGGTTTGCAAATGCGTCGGCAAGCGGGCCAAGTGGGCATGGATCACGCCGAGCAATGGATCGGCTTGAGCGATGGAGGCAACGGCCTGGAGAACTTCATGCGCGTCAACTTCCCGCGTGACGTGGTGTTGATCTTGGATTTCTGGCACGCGAGCGAATACTTGTCCGACTTGGCCAAAGCGTTGCACCCTGACGATGAGGAGGTGCGAAACGAATTACTGACGACGTGGTGTCACACGATGAAGCAAGATGGAGGCCGTGGCATCACGGCGGTGTTGGAAACGTTGTCGTTGCCGGCGCGCAAGCCAGGCGTGAAAGCGCAATACGAAACGACGCTCAACTACATTCGGAACAACCTGCACCGCATGGATTATCCGACGTATGTGGCGAACGGCTGGTGCATCGGTTCCGGCTCCGTGGAGTCGGCCTGCAAAACCGTGGTCAACCAGCGACTCAAGTTAGCCGGCATGCGTTGGGGCGAAGATGGCACCGACGAGATGTGTCACTTGCGAGCGATGTTCCGCAGCGAGGCCACGCAATGGAACCTGTTTTGGTCTTGCTGCGCTCGCGTATGAACAATTGATCTACCAACAAACAAGATGCTTACCCGGTCGATATAGCGGTACATGGCGTCTTGCAGCACTGCCAACTCGGATTCCTCGCTTGGACTCAGCCCGTGGTCGTATTTCCGATCGAGCAGTGCGCCTCTGCGCTGATTCTTCGCTTCGGTCCAGTCTCCTTCCGGCGCGCTGGCTGCCATCATTGACTTCGGTGAAGGTACGACACGCGCTACTTGCCTGCCCGCCGATTCCAGAACGGCTCCCTCCGGAGAAGCAGACAACGACAGCAGAAACTGCCGAACCACTTCAGGCTGCGCATCCAGATTCACGTGCGTCATGGCGACCTCTGCTTAATGCTACCGTCGGTTCGGCGGGACTTCGAGGATTATACTCCGCGCGGCAAGGAATGACACAAAGGAGCCGCGCACGAAGTAAGCGCCGCGCCTAGAAACCGCTTACTTCGTGCGCGGCTCTTTGTGTCAAACCTGACCGTGAGGGGTATATACCAGGGCCATATCCAAGCAAGAAAGTATGCACATGAAACCAGCGTCCGGGAAGATCGTGCGGAAGTCGGGAAGGGACTTCCCGCCCGCCTCCACCGCGGACCGCGAACGCCTCTGTGCCGCGATGCACAGCGGCATCGACACCGGCGAAATCGCCGAGCGGCGGGACTTTCATCGTCTCAAGCGCGATGCGCGCGGCAGGCTTCCTCCTCGCAAGAGCATGATTCGCGACGCGGTGACGCGGCAAATGCGCCGGCTCCAGCTCACCGCCTATCGACTTTGGCAGTTGGCGCAGGCGCATTACCCGCCCTTGTCCCAAGCCGCGGTTCACGAGTTTCTCAAAGGGCAGCGCCAACTCGAATTGCCGTCAGTCGAAGCTTTGCTGGCCGCGGTGAATCTTCGAATCGTCAGAAAGAACGCTGCACAAAGAGGGCAGACTAGACGGGCGCCAAAACACCGAAGGACCAAGGTCGTTTCGCGCTGATCGGCCCGTATCTTGAATGTCCCGTTTTCCGTGGTCGACAATCGTCTCTCCTCACCTCTTCACCACCGGCCGCGGCGGATGGCGGTACGGTTCCAGTTGCGCCGGAAATTGCTCCTTCGCGTTGACCCAGTTGCGCTGCAATGCTTTGGCGATCATTTCGCGAAGGTCGGGTCTGCTTTTCCAGAAAGTCTCCAATTTGACCGGCGCCTTGGGGAGCTTCTTGTCGCTGGGTTCGAGGCAAGACACGAACAGAGCATTGGACTCGATGGCCTGGTCCTTGAACGCCAAGACCATCGCCGTGCCCAGGTGGCCGACAGCCGTGTAGGAGCGAACTTTCTTGAGTTGTTCCAACTCAGTGAAGAATTTGGCGGCATCGTCGTAGCGCTTTTCGTTGAGATAGAAAAGTCCCAGCTTGAGCGCGTGCTTGAGGCCCGCCGCTGCCTCGATCAAATCGGGCGGCGCCTGAAGCGAGTCCTGCCAGTTCTTGGTCAGCAAACGCTCTTGTTCCGCCGGCGAGAACAGCGCCTTGGCCGGCAGCGGGTCCTCCGGCGGCTGCGGATGATCGACGTTCGGCCCGACTTCGGTCGGTTGGCCGTGGGTGCGGATGTAGCCCAGCGCCATGCCCCCTGCCAGCGCCAGCACCACGAGGCCGATCAGCAACGCTTGCCGCTTTGCGAAGGCTGGCGACGTTTGTGGGATCGGCGCTGATAATGACGGCGCGGCTGCTTCGCCGACTCCGGACTGCATCGTCTGCGCCACGGCGCCGCTGCCGGCGACCGCCACGGCGTCGCGCAGGCGGCTGACATCGCGCAAGATTTCGCGGGCGGTCTGGTAGCGGGCTTCGGGTTGTTTGGCCATCATCTTGGCAATGATGGCGCACAGGTCCGCAGGCAGGTCCGGGCGAATCTCGGCCAGCGGTTGGGCCTCGGCTTGCACGTGCTGGGCGGCCACCAGGTGCGGCGAGGTTCCCCGGAACGGCGGATGGCCCGCGAACATGTGGTAGCAGGTCACGCCGAACGAATAGATGTCGCTGCGATGATCGATCGTCTTTTTGCCCTCGACCTGCTCGGGGCTCATGTAGAGCGGCGTGCCCATGGTGACGTTGCTCTGCGTCAGGTGCACGCCCTGCGTTTCGCTGAAGCAGCGCGACAGGCCGAAGTCCGCGACCTTCACCTCGCCCTTGCGTGTGAGCAGGATATTTTCCGGCTTGATGTCGCGATGGACGATGCCGAGTTCGCTGGCCCGCTGCAGCGCCGCCGCCACCTGGTTCATGACGCGCAGGCCGAAGAGCACGTCGACGGTGCCTTTTTTCTCGAGGAACTCGCGCAGGTTCTTGCCCTCGACGTATTCCAGCGCCATGTAGTGCAGGCCGCCGGTTTGGTTGATGGCGTAGATCTGCACGATGTTGGCATGGGTGACACGCGCGACGGACTCGGCTTCTTGCTTGAAACGTTTGAGCGAGATTTCGTTGGCGGCCAATTCGGGCTTGAGGAGCTTGAGCGCAACGTGCCGCTTGAGCGAGATTTGCTCGGCGAGATAGACCTGGCCCATGCCGCCTTGGCCAATGCGCCGCAAAATGCGGAAATCGCCGAGCGTCTGCCCGGTAAGGTCCGGCTCGGCGCCGGGCGTCGCGCCTGGGGCCGTGGCCGACTCCTGCTGCATCGCCGGCTGCGTCGGTGGTTCCGCCATGGACTTCATGATAAGTCGCGGCGCGGCCCAGGGCAAAGGAAAACACGTTCTGCTTGTCGTTGAGCGCGGCGGGCGAATGGACACGGTCAGCGTCCATTCGCCCGTCGCGCTCAACGACAAGCAAGATCAGATGCCGCTGCCCCCTTCATGCTCGACCACGTGCAGGCCGCATTCTTTTTTCATCGAACCGACCCAACGGCCCGCGCGTTCATCTTCACCGGAAGCGACGGCGCGCGTGCACGGCCGGCAACCGATGCTCGGATAGCCCTGATCGTGCAGCGGATTGTACGGCACATCCTGAGCGGTGATGAATTTCCAGACGTCGTCCTTGGTCCAGTAGAGCAGCGGATTGATTTTCACCAGGTTGAATTTCGCGTCCCACTGCACCACGTCGGCCATGCCGCGGTCGGCCGTCTGATCCTTGCGAATGGCGCTGATCCACGCCTTGTAGCCGACCACTGCCCCGCGCAACGGCACCACCTTGCGATCGTAGCAGCACTGATCGGAGCGATGGGTGTACAGCGGGCCGCCGTGTTCTTCTTCGTATTCGGAAACCGTCATCTCCGGCCGGACGTACTCGACCTCGATACCGTAGCGCTTCTTGATGCGTTCGCGCAGGTCAAGCGTCTCTGGGAATTGATAACCGGTTTCGAGGTTGAAAATGCGGACGCGCGGCTCGATCTCCGCCAGCATGTGGATGATGCAGTTGCCTTCCGGACCGAACGCCGTCGCCATTGTCAATTTCGGGAAGAATTCGGCGACGGCCCAGCGTAGAATCTTCTGCGGCGACTGACCGTCGAGCATGCGGCTTGCTTCGGCGATTTGTTCCGGGGACAAGTTAGCATCGTTCATTGAAATCGAACTCTTGAGACATCACTATTCTTATCAACATTATAATCATTTCGTCAACCCGAACGCCTTGGTTTGAGTGAAACCGGTCGATTTTTGAGCCGCACAACTTGGGGAGGGGGGCGAGTGCAGACAAGGTTCAATTCTTGTCATTTCTGGGTGACAGAGTGAACGCGGCGTGGTTCAAAAACGAACGGTTGCGGGTGCCAAGCGACTACGCACCTGACTGGGCCACTTGGCCTAGTCGGTACAGTCGTGGTTCCTTTCCGCAACCATTGGATTTATAACACTTTGCGACGAAGAAATTGGGCGACTAGGCCACAATGCACCGACACTCCACACACACACTTGTTTGTTACCCGGTTTTGAACCATGCCGTGAACGCTGTAGGGACTACACCATTCTGTCAGGTGATGCCGACATTTTTTTCGATGTAACATTGGATGGATCAAGGGGATAGGAAGTTGAGTGCGTGCCAACTGTGTCGAAATCCTGTCGTCTCGAAAAGCACCTATGCCTGTGCGCATTTGTGAACCATGCCTGAGTGCAGTGCAATGCAATCAATTAAATCCAATCACCCAAATGAGTTATGGAACCGAGTCGTTGCAGGCATCGTCTTGTGCGGTGGCCAGAGTAAGCGCATGGGACAGCCGAAAGCCTGGTTGCCCTTTGGCGGGGAATTGATGCTGCCCCGCGTCGTGCGGCTCCTGCGAACGGTCGTCGAACCGGTCGTCGTGGTCGCGGCGACGGATCAGGACTTACCGCCGCTGCCGTCGGAAGTGCTAGTGGTTCGCGATGAAGAAAAAGGCCGCGGTCCGCTGCAAGGTCTGGCAGCGGGGTTGCACGCCTTGGCTGGCCGTGCCGATGCCGCTTATGCTTCGAGCTGCGACGTGCCGTTTCTGAGTCCGGCATTCGTGCGCCGCATGATCGAATTGCTGGGCGACTGGCGCATCTGCGTGCCGTGCGTCGAGGGTTTTCATCACCCACTCGCCGCGGTGTATCGGATGGACGTCGTGGCAGCGGTCGAACGACTGCTTGCGGCCGATCGATTGCGGCCGTTATTTCTCTTCGAGTCGGAACCGACACGCGTGGTAACCGCCGCGGAGCTGCGCGATGTGGATCCAGACTTGAAGACCCTTCGCAATCTGAACACGCCCGAGGATTATGCAGCGGCGCTGCGCGATCTGGCTTCTTGACGTGGGGTAGGCTTCCAGCCTGCCGCGCGATGGCAGGCTGGAAGCCTGCCCCACGAATATCAAATTGCTGGTGGTGCGGCCTTTTGTTACATTGAGTTCGTAGCACCCCGCCGGTTGATCTCTCGCCTCCCATAAACTCGATTCATGCGGTGACGATCATGCGCGTCCGCTTTATGACCGCTTTGTTGCTGATAGGCAGTCTTCCCTTGACGGCGGCAGCGCAGGCTCCTGCCAAGACCGTCGAATTCAATCGCGACATTCGGCCCATCCTCGCCAACAATTGCTTCGTCTGCCATGGGCCGGACAACAACCTGCGCAAGGGCGATCTGCGGCTCGACCAGGAAAAAGGGCTGTACGACGACCGCGACGGCTACCGCATCATCGTGCCGGGCAAACCGGACCAGAGCGAATTGTTTCAGCGCATCACCTCGGATGAAAAGAGCCGCCACATGCCGCCGGCGACGTCGAAAAAAGAACTGACCAAGGTGCAGATCGAGTTGATCCGCGTCTGGCTGCAGCAGGGCGGCAAATACCAGAAGCATTGGTCGCTGATCGCGCCGGTTAGAGTCGAAGAGCCGCCGATGAAGAACGCCGCCTGGGTCCGCAACCCGATCGATGCGTTTGTGTTGGCACGCTTGGAAAAGGAAGGCCTGGCGCCGTCGCCGGAAGCCGATCCGCGGACGCTGATTCGCCGATTGACCTTCGATTTGACGGGTTTGCCGCCGACGCCGCACGAGGTGGACGAGTTGGTTGCGGCGTGTGATGCGGCGAGCGCGAAACGGCAAGCCAATGTCCCCAGTCGCATCCCGCAGCCCGTTGTCGAAAAACTCGTGGATCGGCTGCTGGCCTCCAAACACTTCGGCGAGCGTATGGCGCTGTACTGGCTCGACCTGGTGCGCTACGCCGACACGGGCGGCTATCACAGCGACAACCATCGCGATGTCACCCTCTATCGCGATTGGGTCATCGACGCGTTCAATCGCAATCAGCCCTTTGATCAGTTCAGCACCGAACAGCTCGCCGGCGATCTGTTGCCCAATCCCACGAGCGCGCAACGCATCGCTTCCGGCTACAACCGGCTCCTGCAAACGACCGAAGAAGGCGGGGCCCAGGCAAAAGAGTATCAAGCAAAGTATTTCGCCGATCGCGTTCGCAACGGGTCCACGGTCTGGTTGGGCCTGACGCTCGGCTGCACGGAATGCCACGATCATAAGTACGACCCGTTCAGCACCAAGGAGTTTTACAAATTCGGGGCGTTTTTCGCCGACATCCAGGAGCGCCCCGTCGGCCGGCAGGACCAGACGCCAATCACGGCGCCGGCACAGGCCGCCAAGCTAAAGCAATTCGATGAGCAAATCGCTGGCTTCCAAACGACGCTGAACGCTCCTGCGGTCACCTCGGCGCAGGCCAAGTGGGAAGAAGAGATCAAGGCGAATGGAACCAAGGGACTGCCGAAGGACATCGAGGCGTTGTTCAAGGTTGACGCCGCCAAGCGCAACGCCAAGCAAAGGGAACAGCTTGCCAACTACTATCGCAGCCTCACCCCAAACCTCAAGGACGCCCAACAGAGGCTCGCCGAGGCGCAGAAGCAGAAGGCGGACTACGCCAAGGACATCCGCACGACACTCGTCAGCACCGCCGGCACGCCACGCATCGTGCGTATGTTGCCGCGCGGCAATTGGCTCGACGATACCGGCGAGATCGTGTCGCCTGCGACTCCCGCGTCTCTGCCGGCACTCAAAGTCGAGAAGCAACGGGCCGATCGGCTCGACCTGGCCAAGTGGATGACATCGCCGGACAATCCAATGACGGCGCGCGTCTTCGTCAATCGCCTGTGGATGCTCTTCCACGGCCAGGGCATCGTCAAGACGCTCGATGATTTCGGCGCGCAAGGATCCTGGCCGACCCACCCGGAATTGCTTGACTGGCTCGCGCTGGAATTCATGACCCCAAGCCGCGGGATGAGCGCAGCGATTCCCGCGGGTCGGTGGGACATCAAAAATACCATCCGATTGATGGTCACCTCCAGCACCTATCGCCAATCGTCCATTGCCAGCGCCGAACAGCGCCAGCGCGATCCTTACAACCAACTCCTGGCCCGGCAAGCGCGCTACCGCCTCGACGCCGAATTTGTGCGCGACAACGCCCTGGCCATCAGCGGCTTGCTCGTCCACCGCGTCGGCGGCGACAGCGTCAAACCGTATCAACCGGCTGGCTACTGGCGTTACCTCAACTTCCCGGTGCGCGACTGGATGCACGACAAGAATGAAAACCAGTATCGCCGCGGCCTGTACACCTACTGGCAGCGCACGTTCCTGCACCCCAGCTTGCTCGCCTTCGACGCCCCGTCGCGCGAGGAATGCACCGTCGAACGGCCGCGCTCCAATACGCCGCAACAGGCCCTGGTGCTGCTCAACGATCCGACCTACGTCGAAGCTTCGCGCGTCTTCGCCGAGCGCGTCATCAAACAAGGCGGCAAGGACGCGGCGGCGCGCATCGACTACGCCTTCCGCGAAGCGCTGCAGCGCAAGGCGACCGCCGACGAGCAGAAGATTCTCGCGAACCTGTTGCAGCATCATTTGCAGCATTATCAGGCGAATCCCAAAGATGCCGAGGCGCTGTTGAAGGTGGGCGAACGTCCAGCCGCAGTTGATCTGTCGCGTCCCGAATTGGCGGCCTGGACTTCCGTGACGCGGGCGATTCTAAATTTGCACGAAACGATAACGAGGAATTAGTCATGGGGACAGTAACAATGGGCAAAGTCATCGTGACCGCAAAACTTGAGAATCTCCAGGATGTGCTCAATGTTTCTGATGGCCACCTTGCGCCGGACAAGCTGCGTTCCGTGGAAGTGCGTGATGCCCTCGTCGACACAGGCGCATCGATACTCCTTGCGCCCAAGAAACTGATCGAACAGTTGGGCCTGACCTTGTTTCGGACCAGGCCGTCGCGCGGTCTGGGTGGTTCCTTGCAAATGGGCATTTATGGCCCGGTGCGGCTGACGATCCAGGGGCGCGATTGCACAACCGACGTCGGCGAAATTCCAGATGACTTTCCGGTGCTCATTGGGCAAATCCCCTTAGAGATGATGGATTGGGTGGTCGATCCAAAAGGTCAACGGTTGATCGGTAATCCGGAACACGGCGGCGAACAAGTGATCGAAGTCTATTGATTCACGCGGACACGCCGGATTCGGGGCCCAAGAATAACAGGACCAACGATGCATCCTCGTACCATGGTACGCCGCACCTTCCTCCGCGACACCGCCGGCGGCATGGGCCTCATGGCCCTCGCCTCGCTGCTCGACCCCGGCCGCGGCGCCGGCCAAGAGCGCCCACAGACCGACCAGTGGCGCGGCGTCATCCGCACGCCGCACATGCCGGCCAGGGCGAAGCGCGTCATCTGGCTGTACATGGCCGGCGGGCCTTCGCACCTGGAGAGTTTCGATTACAAGCCGCGCCTGGCCCAGCTTCACGGTCAGCCGATGCCGGAGTCGTACACGCGCGGGCAGCCGATCGCGCAGCTTCAAGGCGCCCAGCTCCGCTGCTTCGCGCCGCAGCATCCGTTTCGCAAGTGGGGTCAATCAGGGCAGGAGATTGCCTCCATCTTCCCGCACCTCGGCTCCGTCGCCGACGAGATGTGCATCATCCGTTCGCTGAAGACCGAGGCGATCAACCACGATCCGGCCCACACCTTCATGAACACCGGCACGACGATCTCCGGCCGGCCCGCGATGGGGTCGTGGCTCTACTACGGTCTGGGCTGCGACGCCGACGATTTGCCCGGCTTCGTCGTGCTCACTTCGACCGGGCGCTTCGGCCAATCGCAACCGATCGCCCAGCGGCAATGGAGCGCCGGCCTGCTGCCGAGCCGGTTCCAGGGCATCCATCTGCGCGGCACCGGCGATCCGGTTCTGTATCTCACCAATCCGCAAGGCGTCGATGCGGACCGGCAGCGCGACGTGGTCGATGCCGTACAGACGCTGAACCGCTTACAGAACGACGTGGTGGACGATCCCGAAATCGCCACGCGCATTTCACAGTACGAGATGGCTTTCCGCATGCAAACGTCGGTGCCGGTGTTGCGCGATTTCAGCCGCGAACCGCAACGCATTCTCGACATGTACGGCACCCGCGGCGCCGACGGCACCTTCGCCGCCAACTGCCTGATGGCCCGGCGCCTGGCCGAGCGCGGTGTGCGCTTCATTCAGCTGTACCATCGCGATTGGGACCATCACGGCTCGATCCGCACGCACATGGCGGGCAGCGCCGGCGAAGTCGATCAAGCCGCCGCCGCCCTCGTCAAGGACTTGAAAGAACGCGGCATGCTCGACGAGACGCTGATCATCTACGGCGGCGAATTCGGCCGCACGCCGATGGCGCAAGGCGACGGCCGCGATCATCACATGAAGGGTTTCTCGATGTGGCTGGCCGGCGGCGGCATCAAGGGCGGCATCACCTATGGCGCCACCGATGAACTTGGCTACAACGCCGTCGAGAACATCGTGCCTGTACACGACCTGCACGCCACGCTGCTGCACTTGCTTGGCATCGATCACTTGCGGCTCACCTACCGCTTCCAGGGCCGCGACTTCCGCCTGACGGACGTGCACGGCAACGTGGTGCGCAACATCCTCGCATGAGCTTGGCTGCTGTTTCGCGCGCGCAGAAAAATGACAAGAAAGAGGTTGATGACCTGCAACGAGTGGTGTATAAAAAGGTTAAGAAATCGTAAGCAGTTCGGACCGATTGCGGGTTGCAGGGTTGGCAGCGTCCCTGTGACCGGGTCGGTCCGACTTTTTTTCTGTGGGTTAGAACTCCGCTTCTGACCGGATTTCGCGGGTGTAAGGAGCAGACTCCTAACCCACATCAATTTGCCTCTTGCAACGGGTATCGCCGCGCGCCATTATCGAAGATAATCATCCGAGGTGTTTTGCTATGCGCGCCGCCTGCTTGTCTCTCGTCGTTGCAGCCTTTCTGTCCCCATCGACCTTCGCGCAAGAAGCCGATGGCTGGATCGATCTCTTTCCCGGCAAAAACCTCGCCGGCTGGAAACGCGTGCCGATCGCCCCCGACACCAAACTCATCGCCAAGAACGCCTGGACCGTGGACGAGAAAAACAAGCTGCTGCTCTGCGACGGCGTCGGCGTCAAGGAAATGCTGCTCTACGACAAGGAAGTTGGCGACGGCGTCTTCCACGTCGAATGGCGGTTCCGCAAAGTCGAAGGCGATCCGATCTACAATAGCGGCGTCTACGTTCGCACCGCCAAGGATGGCCTGACCTGGCATCAGATTCAAGTCGCCCATACCAAAAAGCCGCCGTTCATGGGCGATTTGTTCGGCGTTCTGGATCGCGTCAAGCAGAAGACGAAGGTGTTGGCGACCGGCGAAGGCCCGAAGCTCGTCAAAGGGCCGGGCGAATGGAATACCTACGACATTAGCTGCAAGGGCAAGCAAATCACCGTCGTGATCAACGGCGCCACGAGCTGCGTTTGGAACGACTGCGCCGCGCCGCGTGGCCACATTGGCATGCAGGCGGAGTTCTTCTTCATCGAATTCAAAAGCCTGAAGTTCAAGGAACTGAAATGATCCGTGGCTTGCGTTTAGCGCGACGTTGGCGGCGCCCGTTGCGTCGCGCTAAACGCAAGCGATGCGGCCGGCGGATTTTTCCGAAACCCGCCCTGCCACGATCGGGTACCACTTCCCAACACACGCCGCCAATATTGCGATGAGGCCGACCATGCGACCGCGAACTCTCCTTTGTCTGTGCCTGGCTTTGGCGTTTCCCGTGGCCACACGGGCGGATGGGCCGAAGGACCCGCTGCGGTTCATTCCCGCTCAGGCCGACGTGGTGGGCAAGATCGAACGGCCCCGCGCCTTGCTAGAAGCCATCGAGACCCACGAACTGGTGCAAGAGGCCTTCAAGATCGGCGGCGTGCGCGAATTCTACGACTCGACCAATTTCCGACGCCTGTATCAGCTCATTGCGTATTTCGAAAAGGAACTTGGCAAGGATCGCAATGAGCTGCTCGACGCCCTCACCGGCGGCGGCGTGGTCATCGCGGCCAAAATCGGCGATCCAGCGGCCGTCGTGCTGATCGTGCAATCCAAGGATGAGAAGCTGCTCCAGCAGTTCATCCGGCGCAGTATGGCACTCGCCGAAAAAGAACTGGCGCGCCTCGAAGTGAAGGAACCGATCCGCAAGGCGACCTACGAAGGCATCGAAACATTTCGCTTCGGCCCCGTCAAAGGCGCGGTCGTGGACGGCGCTCTTGTGCTGGCGACGGATGATAAAGTGCTGCACCATATCCTCGATGGGCACTTGGGGAAAAAGCCGATCGACCGCATTGCCGATTCGGCTGCATTCAAAGAAGGTAGGAAGAGCATTCCCGCGGGCGCCCATGCCTGGGGCTGGCTGAACCTCGAAGTGGTGCGCGAGTTGCCCAACTTCAAAACCGGCTTTGAAGCGGTCGCCCAGAACCCCCAATTCACATTTATTTTCGGTGGCCTAGTCGATGTCATCAAGCGCTCGCCCTATGTGACCGCCAGTCTTGCGCAAGAAAAAAGCGATTGGCAGGTGCGCGTGCAGATGCCGCGCGGGCGCGACGGCATGGGCGGCATCAGCAAGATGGTCGTGCCCACCCCCCCTTCCCCCCCTTCCAAAGGGGGGGACATAGGGGGGGTGGGCTCGCTGCCCCTGCTGCAGCCGCCGCGGACGTTTGCCAGCGTCAGCTACTTCTTGGATCTGGGCCAATTCTGGGAACACCGCGCCAAGATCTTCAACGAAAAGCAGGTCCAAGAACTCGACAAGGTGGAAAAGGAATCCGGCAAGTTTCTCGGCGGCGTCAAGCTCGGCACGCTCCTCAACCAGATGGGCAACCACCAGCGCGTCGTCTTCGCCACACCGGAAAAATCGCCCTACAAGATCAAGCCGGCCACGCAGATTCCCGCTTTCGCCGTCGTGCTCGACATGCGCGACCCGCAATTCGCCAAGTCGATGAACTTCATCCTGCGCGGCGTGGCCCTTATTGGCTCGTTTGCCTCGTCGAGCGGCATGAAAATGATCGAGGAAGAGCACGCCGGCTGCAACATGGTGTGCTACTACTTCCCGGAGAACAAGCCGTTCGCCGGCGATCCCGACGGCGTTCGCTTCAACTTCAATCCGTGCTTCGTCCCGGTTGGCGACCAACTGGTGATGAGCTCGACCGTCGAACTGGGCAAGAACTTGATCGATGAACTCAAACGTGGCAGCAAAGAGCCCGCCCAGCCGGCGACGATGCGCACCCGCCTCTACGCTTCAGGCGCCGCCCAAGCGCTGCGCGCTGGCGAAGAGCAGGTGATGACGCAATTGATTCTCACCCAGGCGCTGCCGCCCGGCGCCGCCCGCGAGGAAGTGCGCAAGATCATCGCTTTGGTCGAACGGCTCGGTTCGCTTGGATTCGAGATCAACTACGGGCAGAGCGATTTTCGGTTTGACGTCAAGTGGCAAACATCGACGAAATAGGCAATCGTTGACCCGTTGAGCGCACGCCGGATCATGCGTACGCTCAATGGGTCAGCGTATGTTCCGTGAATCGTGGGAGATTCGTTATGGCGCAGGATTCCATCAACCCCGCAACGGCCTGGCAACGCTACCGTCCCAGCGCTCAAGCGCCGTGGGACGTGAAGAAAGCGGGCCACCTCTATCGCCGGGCTGCATTTGGCGCGACCCTGGCCGAGCTTCAGGCGGCGGTCGATGCCGGTCCGGAGCGCGCCGTCGAGCAACTGCTGCGCGGCCGGCCCGATCCGGACGGCGATGCGCTGTGGACGACCATGCGCGGCGCTGTGCGCAACGCCAACAACGGCCAGCAACTGCCGGCACTTTGGCTTTATCGTATGCTCTACAGCGCGCACCCCTTGCGTGAAAAGCTGACCCTGTTCTGGCACAACCACTTTGCCACCAGCAATCTCAAGGTGCAAAACGCCGGCTACATGCTCGGCCAGTATGAGTTGATGCGCCGCCACGCGCAGGGCAACTTCCGCGAGCTGCTCTTGGAAATCTCGCGCGATCCGGCGATGATGATCTGGCTCGACACGATCCAGAGCACGCGCCAACAGCCGAACGAGAATTACGCGCGTGAGTTGATGGAGTTGTTCGCCCTCGGCATCCGCAACGGTCGGCGGCCCGATCAGCGCAACTACACCGAGCAGGACATCCGCGAAGCCGCTCGCGCGTTTACGGGTTGGCGGATCGACGGCGGCCGTTCGGTCTTCAACGCCGCTCAGCACGACGACACCGAGAAAAACGTCCTCGGCCAGCGCGGCCGGTTCCGCGGCGACGACATCGTGCGCGTTTGCCTGGAGCATGAATCAGCCTCGTACTTCATTTGCCGTAAGCTGTTCAAATTCCTCGTCAGCGAAACCATCACGCCGGCCCCCGAGTTGATCGAACCGCTGGCCGAGGAATTTCGCCGCGATTGGAACTTCGGCGCTCTGGTCGAACGCGTGCTGCGATCGAATCTGTTTTTCTCGGCACAAGTGTATCGCTCGAAGGTCAAGCAGCCGGTCGATTTCGCCCTGGGCATCGTCCGCGGTTTGGAAGGACATGGCGCCGGCGAGGGGCGCCGCGGCATCGGCTCGGTCGCATTAGCCCAGGCGCTTGAAGGTCTCGGCCAGCGCGTCTTCTATCCGCCGTCGGTCGCGGGCTGGGACGGCGGCCGGGCCTGGCTCAACGGGCAGACATTCCTGCTGCGGCAAAACCTCGCGCTGGCCCTGACCTCGACGACGGATGATCGCTTCGGTCGCCGCACCGATCCGGCAGCCTTGGCAAAGCGTCACAACCGCCCAACGCCGGTGGGGCAGGTCGATCTGTTCTTGCGGCTATTCCTGCAAGGCGATGTAGCCGCGGACAGTCGGCAGCGATTGCTCGATTATGTGGACGGTGCCCGTCGCCAGCCGTATCCCGTGTTTTGGACGACCGAGGACGCCGCCGACCAGCGCGTGCGCGCGCTGTGCCATCTGGTGTTGTGTTTGCCGGAGTTTCAACTCGACTAAATCCCCGCTTGCGGCTTAGCGGATCGGGGGTTATCCTGGTATCGCTAAGCCGCAAGCGAGCCCTACGGAGGTTTTCCCATGCGTCGTCGCCAGTTTTTGAAAGTGTCCGCCGCCGGGTCGAGCCTCATCGCCCTGGACGGCCTGATCCCGAATTTCCTGGGCCGCACCGCCGCGCAAGCGCCAACCGCGGAGCGAGCCGGGGCGCGCGACACGATCCTTGTCGTCGTGCAGCTTACCGGCGGCAACGACGGGCTCAACACCGTCATCCCCTTCAACGATGCCGACTACGCCCGCCATCGTCCGACCCTGCGGCAAACCACGTATCACCGCATCAACGATCGTGTGGCGTTCCACTCGTCGATGAACGGCCTGCACGAGCTGCTGCAAGACAATGCGGTTTGTGTGGTGCAGGGCGTCGGTTATCCCAACCCGAGCCAGTCGCACTTCCGCTCGATGGACATTTGGCAAGCGGCCAGCACCGCCGCGGATTTGAACGAAGGCTGGGTCGGCAAGGCGCTGCGGCACATTCCCGCGGCGGCGTCGTTCCACCTCGCCAATCAAAATGAGCCGGCGCCGTTGGCGCTGACCGGCGCTCCGGCCCGTGTGCCGTCGATCGCCACGCTGGACGATTTCCAATTGCGTTTGGAAGCCGCCAACGCCGCCGATCGCCGGCAGCAGCGGCAATTGGTCGATCGCGCTTCGCAGCCGACCGGCAACCAGCCATGCCTGCTCGACTTCGTGCAGCGGACCGCGGTGCAGACCTACGCCAGCAGCCAACGCTTGCAAGAGATTGGCCGCAATTACCAGCCGCGCGTGCCGTATCCGCAAAGTGCTCTGGGCAATCACCTGCGTTTGGCGGCCCAGCTCATCGACGCCGGCCTGGGCGCTCGCCTCTTCTACGTGACCCTCGACGGCTTCGACACGCATGCCGGCCAGGCGGCGCCGCACGCCAATCTGCTCCGCGACGTGTCCGATTCGATCACCGCGCTATTCCGCGACCTGGCGGCGCGCGGCCATCGCGATCGACTGTTAATCATGACCTTTTCCGAGTTCGGCCGCCGCGCTCGTGAAAACGGCAGCCGCGGCACCGATCACGGCTCGGGCGCGCCGATGATCCTCGTTGGCGGGCGCGTCAAGTCCGGTGTCGTCGGCGAGCATCCGAGCCTCAGTAACCTCGACGATGGCAACCTCCGTCACCACACCGATTTCCGCCAGGTCTACGCGACCATCCTCGATCAATGGCTCGGCGTTCCGAGCCGGCAGGTCTTGGGACAGGCGTATCCGGCGGTCGATGTGTTGCGGGGATAGTGCCGGTGTTTAGCCCCGGTTCGCAGAACCGGGCTTGCGCACGACCCGGTTCTGCGAACCGGGGCTAAACAAATCACTGCTTCTTCTCATCCTCCGGATAAACATCCGGCAGCACATTGACTTGAATCTGCACAAGTTGTTCATCCGCGGCGCTGTCGGCCATCGGATGAGCGACCTTGTCCAGCGCCTGTTGCAATTCCTTGGCATCGATCGCTTGCGTTTGTTCGTCGGGACTGACAGGAGGTTCCGCCATCGGGCCCAGGTGGATGCGATAGTGAAAATTGGCGAACGAGATCTTGTCATTGGGAAGCAGAGCGGCCCGGCGCACGCGCGTGCCGTTGACGCGTGTCCCATTGGTGCTCCCCAAATCGCGCAGCAGCAAGAGCCCGTCGGTCTTCACCAGGACGCAATGCACCTTCGAAATGCTTTTGTGGTCGAGGCGCACGTCGCAATCTTCCTTGCGGCCGACCAGCGTCATGTCCTTGGCGACGTCAATCGCCGGACTGCCGTCCAGGGGAACGAGGGCCGCGCGCACATTGATCATGAAGGGCTCCGGGAAACTTGTTTGATCGTAATGGAGGCGGCCCGGCAAAGCAACCGCAAACCCCCTAACCTGCTTGCCGTTTAGCGTTCGCCGGATCCAAACGGGATCATGAACCCGTATGCCACAGTCTCGCCAATGCCTCGCTCAATTTGTAAGAAAAGCGTTAGAAAGAACTCGCCGAACCGTTGTCTTGTGGGGTGTGTGCAACACCCCCCGCGCCGGTGCGTTTCACGCACCCTACGTCGTCATGGAGGTAGTCCCTTGGCTCTTCCGCTGTATGCCGCCACGCTTTTTGTTAGCGCGTTCATTCTCTTTCTCGTTCAGCCGATGATCGGCAAGATGATCTTGCCCAAGCTCGGCGGCACTCCGCAGGTTTGGAACACGTGCATGGTCTTCTTCCAGACCATCCTCCTGGCGGGCTACGCCTACACCCACTTCGTCAGCACGCGCCTCAAGCTGAAGCAGCAATTGCTGGTCCACGGGATGCTCATTCTGCTTCCTTTTCTCGTGTTGCTGCCGTGGAAAACCTGGGGCATTCCGCTGCCGGAAGGGCCGTTCAACCTCACCGACTGGGCGCCGGAGTTGGGCGTCAACCCGATTCCTTCGGCTCTCTACATTCTGCTGATGATTGTCGGCTTGCCCTTCTTCGTCGTGTCGACGACGGCGCCGCTTTTGCAAAAGTGGTTCTCGGCCACCGGTCATCCCGCGGCCAGGGATCCTTATTTCCTTTACGGCGCCAGCAATTTGGGCAGCATGCTCGGCCTGCTTTTGTATCCCGCGGTGATCGAACCCTTTTGCGTGCTTCATTCGCAAGCGCTGATTTGGACCGGCGGTTTCGCGTTGTTGGTTGTCACCGTTTATGCGTGCATTGCCTTTGTTTGGAAGCCGGCTATGGTGGGGCATGCCGATGAACCTGCCGCCAATCCTGCACCGGCGCCCGAAGCCGCCGACAACTGGGTCGAGACCGGCATCCCCGCCAAGGCACCGGTCAGCACTGGCGTGAAGGCCGGCGCCCCGAAACTGGGTTCGTCGATAAGCCTGACCCAATCCGACGACATGACCATGTTGCGCCGGCTCAAATGGATTGCCCTGGCCGCGGTCCCTTCGAGCATGATGCTCGGCATCACCACGCACATCACGACCGACCTGTCGCCGGTGCCGATGATTTGGCTCATTCCGTTGACGCTCTACTTGCTGTCGTTCATTCTCGTGTTCGCGCGTTGGCCCGTGGTCTGGACGGAAGAACCGCACAAGATCATGGTGTACTTGCAGCCGATCGCGATCGCGTTCATGCTGCTGTCGGATTTCATGAATTGGGGCCACAGCTATTTGCGGGCCGCGATCTTTTTTGACGTCGCCGGCTTCTTCTTCACGACCATGGTCTGCCACGGCGAGTTGGCGAAGGACCGGCCCAGCACCAAGTATCTCACCGAGTTCTATTTGATGATGTCGATCGGCGGCATGCTGGGCGGCATGTTCAACGGCCTGCTCGCGCCGAACATTCCGTACCTGTTCGAGTTCCCCGCCGCCATCATCGCCGCGTGCCTGCTCCGGCCGGTTTTGACGGAAGCCGGTTGGGTCGCCAGTTTTGTCGCCGGCCTGATTGATCCGACGGCGGGCGAAGGGCCGGCAGCCGGCAGGAAGGGCAAGGCGCATAAGGCCCCCAGCGCCTCCCGCGGCGCGCACCTGACGCGCAACCAGGCAGTGACCGTCGACGTCGTCCTGGGGGCAGGCGTCGGTGTTCTGCCGTTCGTGTTTTATCTGTTCACACACGACCCAGCGGTGTGTTTCGGCATCCCCTTGGTGCTGAGTTGTCTGTTGCTGTTCCGCCCGCTGCGCTTCGGCATCGCCCTCGCGCTGGTCATCGTCGTCCAGGGCGTGCTCAGCAGTCGCGGCGAGGCAGAGTCATTTCGCACGCGCAGTTACTTCGGCCTGATCACGGTCAGCCGGAACGTGCCCAGCTCGTACCGTGAAGGCGACGAATACGCCGTCCGCCTCGGGCTTGGCGCCTACAAGCAAATGACCCATGGGCACATCTTGCACGGCCAGAATTTCTTGAAGCCCGCCAAGCAGGAGGACTGGGGCAATCCGACGAAGGACTACAGCCGCCATGCCACGACTTACTACCACCGCTACGGGCCGGCCGGCATCGTCATGGAGAAGTTCTGTTGGTTCAAGGAGCCGGAGAACCAGTTCAATTCCGATGCCCGCATCGGCGCCTCGCTATTGGGCGCGGGAGCACAGCTGCTCGGCGCGACCTTGCCGGTCGAGCAAATCGCCGCGCTGTGGTCCGAACCGCCCTACGCCACCATCGGTTTGGGCACGGGCACCATGGCTTCCTATTCCCGGCCCTACCAGCACATGCACTTTTACGAGATCGACAATCTGGTCAAGCGGCTGTCGCTGCGCAAGGCCTGGGAGCGCAAGGCTGGACAGCCGCAAATCACGCACCTCGACGACCTCAGTTTCGATCCGAGGGAAAAGAACTGCGGACACTTCAGGTACCTGCGCGATGCGCTAAGTCGCGGCGCCCACATCCAGGTGCTGATGGGAGACGCCCGGTTGCGCATGGCGATGCCCTACAAAAACCACTACGAGGACCCCGACAAGGGCGGCGGGCCGATGAACTTCTACCAAATGATGGTCGTCGATGCCTTCAGCTCCGACGCCATTCCCGCCCACTTGATCACCAAGCAGGCAATCAAAATGTATTTCGATCGTCTGACCGAAAAAGGCATTCTGTGTGTCCACACCTCAAACCGCTTCGTCGATCTCGTGAAGGTCGTGGCCGACGTGACCGCCGACCTGGGCTATGCCTGCCGCCGCGGGCATGACAACTCACCATACACCAACAAGGTTGGCCATTCTACGTCCGAATGGGTGATGGTGGCTCGGAAGGATGCTTATTTGAAGGAATTGAGGGAGCCGGAAGGGTATCGCGCCGCCGCGGCAGCCAACGCGGCAAAAAAACAACAGGGTGTGCCTGAACCATACTGGTCCACGCCTGTCCCCGAGGGGCGCTTCGTGTGGACTGACGATTTCTACAACATCCTGGGCGTGTTGCGCTAGATGGCCATGTCATAAGTCACTTGGCACTCCGTTTTCTTGGCAGCAAAGGACTTACGTCGGCATGGTTCAAAAACGTGCAGTTGGCAGTGCCAAGCGACAGTGCAATCGACTGGGCCATTTGGCCCCCTCGTACATTGTCGCGTCCGTAGCGTAACTCATGACCTGGAAAACGGTTATGGCTGCCAATTTCGCGACTATACCACAATGCCACTTTTGTCGCGCGCGCCTGGCTGTAACCCAACGTTGAACCATGCCCTTA
>Ga0080064_1002421_pt1 | contig 31765 bp, 34 predicted proteins | sample Subgrocontami54m_FD_69260 | JGI IMG/M metagenome (GOLD analysis project Ga0080064, IMG submission 69260) | Subsurface groundwater microbial communities from S. Glens Falls, New York, USA - GMW46 contaminated, 5.4 m (SPADES assembly) (version 2) ...
CGATCCCGCTAGCACACCGCCAGCTCCACCGCCGCCGCCCCAGGCTCCACCGCCGCCGCCGCCCGCGACAATCAGGTATTCGACCGATCCTGATCCGCTGGTTATTTCGAACGTGCCGCTGCCCGTGAACGTGTGGACTATGTAAAGGCCGTCGGTCGTGATCGTGCCGCCGGTCGCGACGATACCGGACGGCGCCGCCACGCCACTGAAAAGCGCGGAAATGAGTTGCTGTAAAACGCCCATATCAGGTCAACCCCGTTCCCGAAATAATCCACTCGGTCGAGGCCAGCTTGAGTGCCGTCGCAATGCCATTCGCCGCCAGGCTTCGGCTTCCCGTTGTGCCTGCGCCAGCAAGTCGCATCGTGTCGCTGGTGATGGCGATCGTTATTACGCCACCGCCGTCTTGATTGACGAACGTGATCGCCGTACCGACCGGATATGCCGCGGTCGCATTGGCGTCGATTGTGAACGTGCGCGCAGTCGTGTCGGCGGAAGGGTGCAACAGGTGCTTGCCCGCGTCCGCCAAGACGGTTGTGTAATTCGCGCTCTGCGAATTTTGGGGAATATCGAGGTAGCCGATATTGTTGGACCCCGCGAGCCCGGCGAGCGCGACACCGCCATCCTTTATCAGCTTGCCCGTGGTGCTATCGAATAAAGCGATGCGCCCGTCTACGGCACTGGATGGCCCCACTACATCCCCGGTCCCCGTACCGTCCGCTCCGGCTGCGCCTTGGGCTCCTGTGGTCCCCGTGGCTCCCGTTGGCCCAGTCGGCCCAGTCGGCCCTTCCGCTCCAGTTGCCCCGGTTGCTCCAGTGGCGCCGACTAGTGACGCACGCCAGGCCGCCTCATCACCGCTGAACCCGGCCGTTACCGCAAGAGCGTAGGCCGATGCGCCATTTGTCCCGGCTGCGCCTGTTGCTCCCGTCGCGCCCGCTTCACCTGTCGGGCCAGTAGGCCCGGTCGGGCCCGTAGCCCCCGTTGCACCTGTCGCGCCCGTTGGGCCTGGCGGCCCCGTCAGCAAACCGAGCGGCCCGTTGCGATGATCTTCGACCGTCGCCGCCATCACTACGCCGCCTGCCGTTGTCAATTTGAAGGCGCGACGATAGTTTGTTGTGTCATCCCAATTCGTCGAGCTGGTGCTCGCGCTGAGCGCCCCATCGGTCACGAGCACAACAAGGTAATTCGTTGCGTTGTCCGCGAGCGTGAGTGTCCCGCTTGCGACTGGAAAACCGCCCCAACGCCCGCCGAAATATCCCCAGGTCAACCCGCCCGTGCTAACTGCGTTTTTCCCGTAGACAGTGGCCCAATCGAGCGCCGCGAAGTTCTCATTGATCTGCACTTCCGGCGATGAGGACGGGTTGATATTTTGGAGATTCATGGTTTTCTTAGATCACCAGTTCAAGCGGGTAGCCCTTGCCGACCGTTTCGCTGATTTGAGAAATTCGTAGGGCCGTTGACCTCGGTACGTTGACCGTTGTACCCGGCACACCGAGCGCGTTCCGCCAATTCGACAACAGCAAGACCACATCCGCGTCGTCAGGCGTCGCCGAGAACGGAATAGGGACGCTGTTCGTTTTTCCCTCCATAAGACCACCGCCCCCGCCGATTTGTATTGGGTATAGACGCCCAACGGCGGTGATGCCCGTCAAGTCCTTGTCAATGGCATACCACCCCGAATCGTCTTGCCGCTGTAAGTAAATTTTGTCGGCAGACAACATGAAATTCCACGGGTAGCACGCGCTAAACGAGGTCGCTAAAGTGGCCAGAAGCGCGCCGGCCGCGTTGTGCTTGCGCAACACGCATTGCGAATCCAGTGTGTAAAAAATGCCGCCTATTCCATAGTCGCCAGCCACGGCAAGGATCGAAACGCCACCAGGGAGTGCTGGTAGCGCGACGGGCGACGACAACGTGCCGTCCGCACTGTCCACAATGCGAAACCCATTTGCCGCCGCGTCAATTTCAACCCCTTGGGTGTCGCTTATCCGATCAGCCAAATATGGTCCGGGGCGCACATCGAGAAACGCTATAACGCCGCCCGAGTCGATGGTGTGCCGAAGAGTTTGCAATTGCTCCGTGTTGGCGATGTCCACATGCGAATCAATTACGTTCGTCACATCGACGGTAACCGTGGAGCTATTGAAATCATCCGACGGCCCGAGGGTGTGCGTGTAAATCAGATTGCCGAACGTGATGCAGTCCAATGGTTTCGCAGACGGCACGGCAGTCAATTGCGTGCCCCAGGTGTGGGTATCAAAGGTTCCTGGGGAATTAAGCGACGCAAGCGACCCTGAGAAGAATTCTTGAATTGGATAACGGACAGCCGCCAGCGCCCCGCCGACGGTCGATTTGTCGATAACCGTAAATCCGGTTTCCGTTTTTGAAATTGCGTGGAATGTGGTGCCTGTCCCGGAAAAGACTAGACGCATCGCTCGTCCTGATGTGACGAGGAAATTGCCCGGCGTAGCGCGATGGTCGCGCGCCATCGTGTAATAAGCGTCCATGTCGCTGATCGTTGAGGATAATGGCGAGCCGTCCGTCAACACCGACCAACCGCTAGCTGGCGTGGCGCGAACGGCAAAAGGGTCGGCCTTATAGGACAGGGTGTAATTCAAAGCGTAATCGCGCTCTGATTTTGTGATGGTGCCGTCGTTAGCGGCAATCAATATCGCGCCCAAGCCAAGCCCCTGGCTTACCGCTCCCCAGTGATCCCCCGATTTTTGAAAAGGCCACTCGCGTTGATTTGTCCCGCCAAACAATTGCATTGCGAGGCTGGCCGGCGTCGTTGCTACCGTGAACCCATCGGACGACGAGGGTATGGTTCCGCCGAGCGTCAGCGCGGGCGTGCTCGTTTCGACGGTGCCGAGCAACGTGGTAAAGGCCGCGTCGTAAATATCGACCGCGTACTTTTCTACCCCCTCCCCCAACGGGACACTGATACCGCCGGCCCCGATCATCCGTACCGCCAAACGGGTGCGCCGTTGCCATTCCAAAATGATCGAGTTCGCTACGCCCCGCGCTGCCTTTACAAGCACAGGCGAAAACGGTTTCAATCCCACGGCGTAATCGACAAATTGCACCGGGTCGGCGGTACTAAGAGCTGCGTTTACGGTTGCGCCTTTGTAGAAGATCGAAGCTCCGATTTGGCTATTCGTCAGGGCAACGCGCTGCCTCCTCCCCAACGCAACGCACCGTTCCGATGCGACATGGCCCGACATTGCCCACTCTGTGCCGCGTCCCCCGCGCAGCAACCCTTGCAATTTATAGATGCCTGCCGAGATAAGCGTCGCCGTCCTGTACTGGATGAATTCGGCACCGACCATCATTGCGTTAAGGCCGTCGTCGTAAAGGATGGCAGCGCGCGTGCTGCTGGCCAGGGTTCTGTCGCCCACGTTGACGGTGACAGTGTTCATTTCGTCGAACACGCGGTTGCCGTCCCATGCGCCCAGGATGGTGGTGCAAACACCGAAGATCGTGCCGGGCGCGCCGATTGTTGCCACGCGCGCGTACTCCACGTTATCGGGGCTCTGATAGATCGCCGCGCCCGCCCAATTTGTAGTTGTGCCCTTGGCCGCGACATAAAAGCCGGCGTTGTTATCCGCGTCGCTCAGTATTGGAATGTCGAGCAATTCCATAAGCGTCGCGCCTGGCGCAGGAACCTCCAAGCTGCTTATGTACGTTTCACTCGTTACCCCAGGCGAGGCGAGCGCCGACACGTCGTCGACCACCGCGTCGAAAGTCAACAGCGGGTATGAGTCGGATTTTTTCAGTAGGCGCAACCGATAGGCAGCACCATCCTCGTCATAAACGGTTACCACATCGGCGGGCTCAAGCGCGCAGTATGTTCCAAGCACTGCGATCGTCGTGCCAATAGTGCCCGCCGTTTGGTCGAGCAACATGGTGTCTGCCACGGCCTTGGCTTGCGCAGCCGTCATGCCAAGGGCCATTTGCACCGTGGCCACGGTGTCCGACGTAGCGCTAATCAATCGATCGCTGTACTGAGTGTCCGTCTCATAATCGGCGTCGATGTTGATGTAGGTCAGGGCCAGCCGCGCGGGCAATTCCAAGTCATTGGCTTGCTTTAGCTCAAGTGGTTCCGTGGTCTGCCCGTCCTTGCCCGCGCCCAAATCGATAAACGGGATCGACGCGACAGAACCGCCCCCGCGCGGTCTGAAATAGAGTTTGTCACTGACCACCGTTTCAAAGTTGAACGCGGTCATCAGCAATTCAATCAAGTCGCGCGTTGGCCCAACTTGAGACACCGGCAAACTTTTCACCTTGCGCGTAGTCGATAGCAAGCTGGCGTCGTATTCATTCGAAGCGAGGCCGGCCCGTTCGCACAGAGCGCTAACGACCTGTTGAACACTCGGCGGATCGCCTGTGATGATCGGCGCGCTTACCATCATAGGCAAGTAGCCCGATGGCGAGGTGTAAAGCCAATCCTGCGGTTGCGGGATCATAGTAAGCCCGGCCTGGCCCGGCCCGCCGGCAACCATTTCCGAAAAGCCCCATCCCAACGATGCGTCGATGTCGGTAAAGGCAATGCCTTTATCTACGCCGTCGCACCATATGCTTAAAGTTCTGTTGTCGAGATCGAGCAAAAGACTAGCGCGACTTGGCCAGCCCTCCGTGAAGAACTGCTCAGACACGTTCTGGTGTATCTTGTAACTACCCCAGTAATAGCCACTACCCCATAGCGGCCAGAAGCTGTACCCGTTCGCATCACGGCCTAGTAAGTCGGTGACCATAGGGTCAAATAGCGCATTGCAAATTCCAATGCCAATGCGGCTACTTCCCACTTGTAACCCGTATTCACAATAGTATTTCCCGGATGTCTTGTAGATGGTCGGCGCAGCAGACCCCCACACGCCGCCCTCTGCCTGGTAGTTCATCCACATGGAGTTGTTGCCGCGCAGCGTCTCAACGGGCGGCTGGCCACGAAACGGGTCCGCGCTCCATATGAACTCCGCGTGCCGCGTACCTTTCGCCGCATCCAGCTCGACGTACCCGGTGCCGGTGATTGTTCCATTCGCCACAACTTCGAAAGTGAAATTGGGCACTTGCCCGCTCTGCCCTAGTTCGATGCCTTCGATGAACACGTAGCTGCGCCCGCGATAAGCAGGCGCATTGCCGACTCCCACTGCGGCCTCGTAGGCAGGGTCTGGCATTTGATCGGCGGCGCCGTTGTAGACGGTCAGGCGCCGCCATTTGTCGCTGACAAGGTTGTTACTTAGTTCACTGGAGCGAGAATCCGCCGTGAAAACCAATGCGCCGTTCATCCACACGCGGCTGACGCCCTTGATCTCGTTGTCGGTAAGCCCAATCAGGCACGACATCGAGTAGTCGGTGAACTCGACCTGGACGTGATTTTGGTTGTACGAGTGAAAGAGCGGTATCCGATCCGTGTTCCACCACATTTGGCCGGCAATCATTGCCGAGCCAAAAAGATGCGGGATAGCTTGCCCATACTCGGTGCCAACTATTCGAAGGTCGGCTAGTCCTGGCTGTGCCGGTCCTTTCGCGGGCTTAGCCGTCGCGGCCGAATAGATCGAATATGCGACGTAGGCGTAGTACGCATATTGGATCGCGGTGACAACCATTGAGGCCATTTACGCAATCCTTGGCAATGAATAGGCGGCGCAAAACCGCAGGGAACGACTGAACATCAAGCGCGTTTCGATAACGCGTGGCGGCGCGACATTGTTGGCCGCGTGGATGATCGAAAGCCCGCCATAGCGATAGTCGCCAAGGATGCCCAGGTGCTGCTCGTCCTTGGTAATTGCGAGCAGCACCACGTCGCCGGGTTGCATTGCCCCCCGGTCAATCGGTGTCAGTTCGCGCGCGCACCCCTCGCGCAACATGCGCGCATCCGGTGTCGTGGTGTAGGGCTCCGTGTCAAAGTCTGCCGCCACTAAACCCAACTCCCGGCACACACCGACGATCAAGCCGGAACAGTCCACGCCCACACCCTTGAGCCTGGCGCGGTGATGAAATGGCGTGCCTATCCAGCTTCGCGCAGCCGCGACCACTTGTGCGCGCGTCGTCAACTTGCGACTTGCTTGGTAAGCGAGGCCGAGCCTTTGCGGTGCGGCTCGCCTTGAAAATTAAGCACGTTGTCGAATTTGTCCCGGCAATCTTCCTCGAAGCGTTTGCGGCAACCGGCGATGGCTCGATACGTGTCACCCACTACGATCGGTGCGGTCATTGGGCGGGCCAGCGCGAAGACAGCGGAGAGAAAAGTCTTGACCTTTGCCGCACGCCCCGTGTTGGCGCCTGTCAGAAGAACAATCTCGCCTTCATCGAACCAAGTGTCGCCCTCGGTGCGCGCGGAGTCTTGGAACGAGGAGCCATCATCTGCGGCAAGGGTTACAGCCCCTGTGTAGGTAAAAGCGGTTATGTCTTTTGCGCACTTCCCATCGCCCAACCGCGCCCGGCACGTCTTGGAACTAACCGGGCCGACCTTTTGCTGCAGGTACTGGCGCAGATCGCGCAGCTCCACGGAAACCGTGTCCTGCAATATCCGGGCTTCGCCCAACGTACCGGCAAGCAGGTTGTCGATGCCATCGCTGATCTTGGCGAAGTTGTAGCGGAAGATTAAAAACTTGGCGTTCCGCCACACACCGCCCAAAATCGCCTCGGTGGTAAAAACGGTTCCATCGTGCAACGTGGTTAATTCCATGTTGCCCACGGCGGCCCCGGCGGCAATTTGGATGTCGCTTATTCGCAGACCAGGATTGCCTAAGTAGGTAACCCCGCCGATCGGATCGTCCACATCATGCGTGGTGAACCCGAACACTTGACCATCGGCGCGCGTGATGCGCAGCGCCGTGGCAAGCGTGGTCGCGCGCGTGTCGATGTGCGCGACAAGCGGGATCGGCACAGTTTTCACAGTCGAATCTCAACTATCGGAATTGATTGCCAGTCGTAGAGTTTGTAGGCGATCCAAGTCGGCAACATCTTGTCGGTGTTGAAGCGGCAGGGGATGTCGAAGGTGCCGGTCCAGCCGGTCGGATTCGGGCCGGCCGATCTAGTGACGATGCCGGTCGTTAGGTCCACTGCGTACGTTCCGCCGCCGCTTACGACGATCCCGGCGCAGGGCTTGGAGATTTTCTTAGGCGTCGCGAGCGCGCCATAGGTGTACATCTTGTGCATCTGCCAGGTCGTGTCTGCCGTGATCACGGTCAACGCGCCCTGCGCTCCGACGGCGGTGTAATCGCTGAAATTCTTGAACCGGAACGCCTTGTGCATCCCGGCGACCCCGTGAAAGAAAGCGAGCAAATCGTCGAGCTGCTGCTGCGTGCGCACGCCGAACGAAACGTCGCCTTCGCATAGCGGGTATGTCCAGCCGCGATTGCGGACTTCGGCACCGCCTTGCGCTCGCGCGACGCTTGTCGAGTACGCCGGGCCGAATCGCGCCCCCGCCGAAATGCTGTCTGGAAAGCGCGGGTTTTCGATGAATTCCATTACAGATTCCTTGCCATCGCGCGCTGCACGCCCTCGCCGGCCGCTGCGGCTATTTGCGCCTGCGACCTGCTATCGGTCGCGCCCGTGATGTGGAATACATTTGTGACCGAGAATGACGGACCGCCTGCGCCATTCGGGACGATGCTGCCGGACGAATTCGGCACGAATAGTTCGGGGCCGCGCTCGCCAACCATGTACGGCCTGCCGGCAGAGAGTGAGCCGCCGTCCGCCATCGCGGTTACCGCCGCCCCACTGCCCCCGAATAGCGACAAAAGAGCGCCAATCCACCCGCCGCCACTGCCCGCACCCGACATTGCCGCCGACAGCGGCCCGGTGATGTTACGTTTAATTTCCATGCGCGCCAGATCGGCCAGAATTGAATTGACAAGGCTCTTGAAATCCAGCTTGCCGGTCTGCGTGAACGCCACAAGCGCGTCCTCCATCCCTTGGAAGGCGTGGGTGAACAGTTCCTCGGTTTGCTTGGCTACGTTGCGCGACTCGTCGTAATAATTACGAAGCGCCTCGCTGGCCCCGTTGGACCATTCGGCTTGACTGGCGTTGACCGCCTTTGTGCGCTCCGTGTACGCAGCGATTTCCTTCGTATAGGTGTCGTTGACGACGGCCAGGTATCTATCGAACGTGTCCCGGTCGATCTGCCCGCGGCGCAAATCCCCTTCGAGCCCCTGGCGCGATGTGGTTTGCTTATCCTCGATCACACCGATGCCGGCCTGCTCGTCGCGGAATTTCGCGCCGCGTCCTATCCCTGCTATCTCGCGGGCGTTCTGCTTGTTGATCGTGTCGATGTACGCTTGCGCCGCCTCTGTGGCGTCGATGTAGGACTGCGCGATCTTCCTGTTCGCGGCGGCCTCTTGAAGGCCGTTGATCTCGATGTTGGCAACGGCGTCAGCGCGCAGCTTCGCAAGCCGCGCCTGCGCATCGGCAATCCTGCGATCGTTTTCGATCTTGTCTTTTCCGACGAGCTGTTCGCGCTGCAGGCGCTCGATCTCCTGCTGGATCGCCGCCTCTTGCGCTTGGCTGTTGATGTTCAGGAACCCAAGTTTCGAGGCGTAGTACTGTTTTTCGTCGATGAGGTTTGCAGCGCGCCTCGCTTCCATGATCTTTTCGGCGTTAGCGTACGCGCCGATAGTGGCCTCGCTGCGTTTCTTGATCTGGTCGATGTCGTAGGCGAGCTGCGCCTTGGCTTCGGCCGCCGCCGCTGCCGCTTTCCCGGAGTCCTTTTTTTGCGCCCCTTCGAAATCGAGCTTGGGCCGCGAACCCGGCGGTGCTTTGGTGAAACCGAAACCGGCCGCAGCCTTCGCTTCGCGTTCGGCAATGCGCGACTCGAGGAGCGATCCCATCGTTGGCCGCGCCAGGGTCTTCTGTATGTCGGCGTCCGCTTCGGCCAAGGCCGCAACGGCCAGCTTTAATTCGCCCTGGAGCAGGAGAGACTTGGCTGCCTCCCATCCCCCGATCGACTTGCCAACAACGAGGAAAGAGCGCGCAACTCCGTCAAACATATCAATAAGGAAGGCCAGCGACCTGGCCGCGGAGTTGGCGAAGTCTTGAATCGCCGTGCTGTTCTTGAGGTCCTTCGATCCAGTTTCGACGCCGGCGATTCCCTTGAGCAAGTCAAGGAATGCGCCGCTCAGATCGTTGTACGCCGGGATCATTTCGGTCGCGATGGCCGAGGCATACAGGCTGATCTGCGTGTGCAGCCGCTTCTGCGCGTCCGAGTATTCGTCTGCCTTGCGGATCTGTTCTTCGGTGAGGATGACTTGGCGCCCGCCCTCTGCTCCAAGTTCCTTGAGGAAGGGAAGCATTTCGGCGCCCGCTTTGCCGAATAGCGCCATTACGACGGCCGTCTTTTGCGTTCCGTCCTCGAATCCGGCAAGCGCCTTGGCGATGGTTTCGAATTGATCGGCGGGAGCCAACTGCTTGAACTTGCCCAAATCCAGTCCGAGCGCCGAGATTGCAGCGCCTGCTGCCTTGGAATCGTCGTCAACACCGGTGAGCGCCTTGCTCAGCTTCGCCGATGCTCCCACTACGGCCTCCATGCCCACCCCGCCGACGGCGGCGGAAACGGCAAGCGATGCTATGTTCTCGGACGTGTCGCCGATTTTCTCGGCCATGTCCTGAAAGTCGCCCGCTTTTTTGACCAGGTGGTCTAGCGCCACTGCCGCGGCGATGAATCCGGTGGCGGCTGCCGCGCCCAGCATGAGCAGGCCGCGCCGCGCCTCCTGCCCGATGGTGACCCATTGTTTGTGCCGCTCAGTCATCCTCAAGGCCGAGTTGGCCGCTCTCAATTGCGCGTCGGTTGCGCCGCGCAGCCCGAGCTTGAGCAATTCGGCTTCGCGCACGGACTTGCCGATGGTCATCGACTGGATGCCGAGCGCGCGCACATATTTGTCGATGGACGCGCTGGTGCCTTTCGTCACATTGGACGCGGCGATCCCAAGACCCGCGAGCGAGCGTTTCGCCTCCTCGAGCCCAGCCTTGAGCTTGGTAGAGTCGGCCGATACCTCGATGATTCCTCTGCCGATTACGTCGCTCATTGTGAATCTCCGATTGGCCAGGTCATTGTTTGCTCCGGTTTCTCATAGTGGCGAGCGCGGTTTCTTCCATCACGCGCAGGCTCTCGAACAGGTCAGGGCGCTCGCTGGCGGGGATGCCGAGCATGCGCATCACCAGCGGGAACACGTTGTAGTCCAGGCCCACCGTGCCCACCGCCCCGCTTCGCCATTGCGTTGACATAGCGACAAAGACCTCGACCGCCCGCGCGTTGTCTGGCCAGATTTCGGTTTCAGGTGTCGCCTCCTCCAACGTGAGGCCGAACGCCATCGCCTCTGCCGCGCTCGGCCCAGGCGTGTACAGCGCGACCGAGGCGGCTTTCAGTTTTTTAGTTTTGACTGGATGAGCTGATCAACATAAACGCGGTACGTCGCGAGTGCCGTGCCGATATAGTTTTCGAGCAGCGTTTCGACGTTTTCCCTGTTGAACGGATCCTCGAGATCCCATCCCTCGACCATTTCCATGAACGAGTCGATGTCGCCTTTGTCCGAGCGCGACTTGATCCATTCGTCGAGCACCGTCTTCGTTCGGTGCTTGAACACGAATTCGACCGGCACTTCGGCACCGCCGGCCACAGGAATCCCAACCTTCGCGCGGAAGGTTGGGTTTGCAACGAGCTTGAGCTTTGCCATCACGCAGCCGCGTAGCGAACGGGCTCGGCCAGCAGCGACAGCGTGACCTCGACAGCCATGATCTCGTTGACGGTGAGCGACGGCGTCTTGTTCAGGCTGATGTAGGCGTTGTAGAGCAGCACGGCGGCGCTCGGCAGCGTGATCTTCACCGCGCGCGGCAAGCGGTCGTCATTGGCTGCCGACGCCAGTTGATACCCGGCAAGCGCCGGATCGTCCGCGATGCTGAACGAGAGGCCGGCCGCATTTTTGAAAGTCGGAATGCGTTTCTTGGCGTCGGCTTCCAGGAGCTGGTAATCGAGGAATTGCTGTTCCCCGCCGCTGCTGTTGCTTGACAGAATTTGCGAGAGCTGCGTCCATGTCAGAATTTCCCGGATGGTGCCGGCGCCGCTTGCGGCCGGGTAGATCGAGGTCAGCGTCGTGTCGATACCGACGAGTGGAATGTCGTCAGCGACTGGCACACCGGCCTTGACGATCTTATCGGTCAGGCGGGTCCACCCGCTGGTGACTTCCATGAAATCGCCGGCGGCGATGGTGTGACCGACCGCGAGTGACGCGATCCCCGGATTGGCGTTGCTGATGCCGGACATGACTTTCGCTGCCCCGTAGGAGGCCGCGATTGCTACGATTGAACCATTGGGCAGCGAGATCATGTGAATTTCCTTTTGCGTTGGAAATAAAAAAACCGCCCGAAGGCGGCTTGTGCTTTGCCCTGTGAGGGCGGTGAAGAATCAGGTCCAGAAGCTAAAATCCTGCATCGAGCCGCGCAGTTTCGTGTCGGCTTCGTAGATGGAAATCGGTGCGCCCTCCACCGTGGTCTGCAGTGCGGTGAGCGCGCGCAGCGCGTTCTCCACCTGCTTTGCCAAGGTCGAAGCCTTCGCTCGCGTGTCGGCCCATACGTTGATCTGGATGCGGGCGTTTGCCTTGTCCGGGTACAGCGGCGACGGCGGCGAGCCGGATGTAACCTCCGCGCCTTGCGCCAGAAAATTGACCGACTTCCCGCCAACTTGCTGGTAGGTGATGTACGGGCGCGCCGTCAAAGGCGGCGCGATGTCGGGAAAGACGCGATTGGCGACGAGCCCCTTCAACGCATTGAAAACATCGGATTCGACGCTCAAAATAATGCTCCTTGCCCGCTGCGCAGCAGCTCGGCCATACGCTGCCTGGCCGCAGCGGCGACGCGCGAGTGCATGTTCACCCAGGCCGGGCGCATGAACGGGCGCGCGCCCGCCCGGCTCGTTCCGTACTCGACCATGAACCCGTAAGGGCATTTTTTGTGGTTCCAGGAAACCTGGTACACGGCATACGCTTCGCGGCTCTTGCTTGTAGAAAAGACCTGGTAGATAGACGCTTTCAGCGTGCCCGCGGGGAAGAAGTATTTTTGGTGTGTGCCATAGAACACATGGCCGTGCTCGGCTACTGGCGCGTTCAGCCTCGCCTCATCGTAAAAAAGTTGCGCCATTGCTTGCGCGCCGCCCCGGATCACGTAGCTGTTGACGTGACGCTCGAACTTATCGAACTCGGCCGCCACGTCGGTCAGATTGGTTTTAAGGGTGAGCACGTCACACCTTGCGCGTACACATCAGGACGAGCTGCTTACGGTCTTGACCCAGGACGGACTCGACGTTGTAGACGTTCACGCCATGAATCACCTGCATGGCCGGAACGATACCGGGCATATAGCGGATCGTGATTTTGGTTTGCGCGGAGGCTTGCGTCGCGCCAGCAGCGACGTACTCGCGCCCGGTGATGTCCACGACTCCGGCCCACACCGTCGCGAAGTCGGTCCAGCCCGCGACCGGTTCGCCGTTCGCATCCTGCGTCGTGCCGGGCGACTGTATGGTCACCCGCTCATTCATGCTGCCGGCTCTCATGGGGCCGTCCAGAAGCATTGAAGCGAGCCGCACTCAATGACGTGCAGGCCAGCGGCTTCGATTGCTTTGGCCACGCCTGGGCAGTTCTGCCAGTGGTAGTCGTCGAATACGACCACGCCGCCGGTGACCATACGCGAACTCAGCCAGACGATTGCGTCCGCTGTGCTCTTTTCCAAGTCCATGTCGACGTGCGCGAAGCAGATAGGGACGTTAAAGTCTTGCGCGGAGCGCGGGAAAAGGCCCGCGATCAGCTTGACGTTCGAGGGCATTGCAGCCTGAACCGCCTCAAGCGTCGTGTCGCCGAACTCGCCTGGTTTGTGGAAGTCGATTTCGCGCCAGGATTCCTTCGGCATCCCGGCGAAGGTGTCGAATCCGTAGCATTGCTTTTCTCGAAACTCGCCTGCCATCGCTTTCAGCGCGCCGCCCTGGTAGACGCCGAGTTCAACGATGCAGCCTTCGAGCTTGCGCATGCGCCCAGCCATCTCAAGCAAGGCCGCGAGTTTTTTCGGTGTCAGCAAGATTTGCATGAATGCTCCGCGATGAATTGGGCGATCCGCGCGTGCGCCGCCGGAACGTCGATGGTCTTGTCGTGCTTGCAAGCTGGATCCCAACACGCGCAGGGACGTACCGGCTCGATGGGGAGCCAGGGCGAATATCTGCCGCCAGCCGAAAACGATTCCTTGCTCTCGAAGCCGCCAAAGACGCAGATCATCGGCGCGCTGACGGCTTGCGCGAGCACCGTCATGAAGCACGGCGAGCAGAAGACCAGGTCGGCCTTCGCCATCAGCGCGGCCATCGTTTCAAAGTCCAGCTCGCCGTGGTGCAACTCGGCGTCCGCCGCGATCTGCGGCCCAATCAACCGCTCGACCCCTTGCATCAGGTCGGCAAGGCTAACGACGAAATACTGATCTCGGATCCGAGAAACGAGTGCGTGGTAAGTGTCCAGATCGGGATTGCGCGCCACCTTGGCTTGCGCGGAAAGGCGGTTCGCCTCCGAAATTGCTATTGGAGGCCGGTAGATCATCAGCGGCTTCGTTGGCTTGAGCCGGTCGATCACGGCATCTGCTTTCGCGCTCCACGCGGGCGCTATCGGCATCCGAAAATCCCCGACTTCCTGAACGCCGCAGACGTTCGCCATTGTTCCAAGCACCGAACCGAAAGCCGTGATGCCCTTGGGCATCTGCGACAGGTAACCGTTGTTGACCACGCGCGCACCCAGTGGCGGCTGCGTCCTACCATAGAGCGCGACGGACCGGGCTTCGTTCTTCGCCATCCAGCCAATCGGCGACTTGAGCGGCAACAGGTGCAGCTCGCGCTCCATGTCCCAAAATATCTGTGGCCAGGATGTCTTGAACCAGACTTCGTTGTGGCGCATTAGCTCGCGCACGATTGCCCTCTCATGCAGGTTATCACCTAAACCGTGCATGCCATGCAAGATCAACGGTTTCACGCTGCTCTCGCAAATTCCCCGTACCGCTTCGTCGCCTCGCGCATGTAGGCTTCGTGGGCTTCAATCTCGGTGCCAAATGTTCCTAGATAGTCGCAGCCACCACCACCCTGGGTGCCGATGTAAGACACCCACTTAGTTCTACCTCGCAGCCGATGCGCGCCTCTCAGGTATTTCGCTCCGGTTCTACGCGGCCTGTTTTCTGCGTTCTCTCCGTAGGTACACGGTCGGATATTTTCGATTCTGTTATCCGAACGAGTAAGGCTCCGATGATCGGTTATATTTTCCGGAAAAACACCGTGCACATATAGCCAGGCTAGTCGATGCGCGTAGTACGAAATACCCTCAAATTTAATCTGCCTGTATCCATTCGAGTTTATTCTCCCGGCAAGATCGCCTGTTTTAACTCGCGTACTTGCATCAATCAACCAGTGAAAATCCCCCGTCTTTGGGTCGTAATGCAAGACCTCGCGAAGTCGTTCAGCCGTCAGGGTGATCATCTGTTAGCACCTGCTCAAGTTCCATTTTTTCGAACGAATCAATCGCCGAACCTGGTGAGCAATTGATCACGCGCACTCCGGCCGCCGCGATTGCCGCCTCGGCCTGTGAAAAGGCGTTGCGAAAATCGGCGTACACAGAAACGGGCTCGATCTTGGGGTGGTCGCCGAACCAGTGTGATTTGCTGGTTGCGGTCGGCTCACGCGCGTCGAACCCGAGCAGAATCACCGTCTTGGCCCCGGCAAGGATCGCGATATTGAGCGCCTGGTAGCCGGAGTTTCGCCCGTTGCAGATTGCGCTAGGATCGCGCGAAATGCCGCGTGGGCCGGCGTTGCGCAGGATGTGCACTTGCGGATCTGTAATCTTCGCCTGGCTGTCCGAAATCGAGCATTTCTGCCCTGCGAACGCTTGAAACTCTGGCCGATCCTTGTGCCAGCCCCACCATTCCGAATCGGCGAAGTAACAAACCTCGGCGAAGGGCGCGACGCGGTAGGCATCGTTCACCGCTATCACCCGAAACCGCCCGTGCTCGCGCGCGACGCCCACATGATGCACTTGCTCGACGGTCAGACTCGGCCCACCGCCGATCAGCACCGCGATTGCTTCGCTCCATTCTGGCGCGACTTCGCTAAACGGTGCGCCAGCTTCCCGGCGCAGGATGCTCACGCGACTGAAAGGTCGGAGCGTTCGGACTTAACGATCTGTTCAGCAACCTTGAGCAGCAGTTCCATCATGTACTGGTCGCGGTCGTAGTTCGCCTCGGCCCATAGCTTCATGGCCTGCTTAAACCGCGTCGGCACCTTCGCCGCGTCCTCTTTCGGACTGCCATGACGGTCGACAAATCCAGCGCGGAATTCGATCTTTATCGCCCCGGTCGGCCAAGGCATCCCACTCATCTGAACAAGCCGCGGCCATTTCGAATCGGCCTCACGGAGTTGATAGTTGGCCCCGTCAACATCAGCCTCGACGCCGGCCCTGTCGATCGACTTGAACGAGGTCACCGCAATGACCGGCGCGCGCCGCAGCAGAATCTCGCCCCGGCGCATCCAATGCAGCCACTCGTGGCGACCGAAGCCGCCGGCGAATATCGGCAGGCTGTATCCGCGAACCGCGTCGCCTCGCAGGTGGTCGCCTATCGTGAGCCGCCAGGTCTGGTCGATTAGCGAGCGGGCGGTGTAATCCTCAACCCACTCGCGCGCGGCGACAATCAACGCCGTGATGTCGGCATCCTGTACCTCGACGCCTTCTTGACAGCGCAGATGCCGTTTCATTTCGGCAAGCGTCACCGGCTCGATTTCCGGCCCGGTCACACGTTCCAAGGTGAAGTTCATTTGATTCGCACCGGCTCGTGAGCAGCAAGCGCGACCTCGGCGGACTTGCCGTCCTTGCCGCGCGCGCCCTCCTTCACCATTAGACGCCAGGCGGCAGAAGGGCCCGGCTTGTCCGTCGTCCGTTCCTGGCAATGCCACGCAGAGCCACCCCAGGTTACGACGTCGCCGCGCTCATATTCGCCCTCGCGCCAAACACTGCGATAAATCATGACGGGCAGCCTGAATTCGCACACCGTCTTAGTGCCGCCGGTGAGCATTGCGGCGACGGATATGCCACGGGGGTCCTCACCCTGAGATACGACGACGGTTGCGATGCCCTCGACAATTACGCCCCATCCGGCTTTGTCCAGACCATCGGTTATTGGATCAGTGTTACGAATCGATCGGATCGTGCCGCCGCGATATTGCGCAAAAGTTCCGCGCGGATAGCTCTTCGACTCGTCGATTCCAGGTAGGATCTCGAGATCGAGCGCATCGCGACCAGGGGAGCCATCCTTGCCATCGCGGCCGTCGCGACCGTCCTTGCCATCCCTTCCATGCACCCCTGGGTTGCCGTCGGCCCCGCGCAGCGATTCAAGCCACTGCAGTTCTGTGCTCGCGTAGCCCTTTTCTACCGCGAGTTCATAGGCGCTCTTGCCGTGCGCGCCGTCGCGTCCTGGATTGCCATCCGTTCCGTTGCGACCAGCGGAACCATCGGCGCCGGTATCACCTTTTTGACCCGCAGGCCCTTGTTCACCGCGCCTACCAGGCTCGCCACGCTCGCCCGGTGCGCCAGGTTCTCCCGCTGTGCCGGGTGCACCAGGTCGTCCGGGTTCGCCGCTCTCGCCCTTTTCACCTGCAGGGCCGGATTCACCACGCAAGCCAGGTTCACCCGGTGCGCCAGTTTCGCCGCGCTCACCAGGAACACCGGCATCGCCCTTTTCGCCAACTGGACCGGACTCACCACGCGTGCCCGGTGCGCCAGGTTCTCCCGCTGTACCCGGCGCACCCGCTGCTCCCGGTTCGCCGCGCTCGCCCTTTTCGCCAACTGGACCTTGTTCGCCGCGCACGCCAGGTTTGCCCTGCGCGCCGGTTGCTCCACGTTCGCCCAGTGCGCCAGGTTCACCCGCTGTGCCCTGTGCACCAGGCGGTCCGGCATCACCGCTCTCGCCCTTTTCACCTGCAGGGCCGGATTCACCACGCAAGCCAGGTTCACCCGGTGAGCCAGTTTCGCCGCGCTCACCATGAACACCAGCATCGCCCTTTTCACCAGTCGGTCCTTGTTCACCACGCGCGCCAGATTCACCCGCAGTGCCCGGTGCACCCACTGCTCCGGGTTCGCCACGCTCGCCGGGCACACCGGCATCGCCCTTCTGACCTGCTGGACCGGACTCACCGCGCGCGCCCGGTGCGCCAGGCTCACCCGCTGTGCCCGGTGCACCCGCTGCTCCGGGTTCGCCGCGCTCGCCCTTTTCGCCTGCCGGGCCAGGTTCGCCGCGCGCTCCAGTTTGACCCGGTGCGCCTGTTTCTCCGCGCTCTCCCGGCGCTCCGACATCGCCCTTTTGCCCTGCTGGACCAGCCTCACCGCGCGCGCCCGGTGCGCCAGGTTCACCCGCTGTGCCGGGTGCACCCGCTGCTCCGGGTTCGCCGCGCTCGCCCTTTTCGCCTGCCGGGCCAGGTTCGCCGCGCGCTCCAGTTTGACCCGGTGCGCCCGTTTCTCCGCGCTCTCCCGGCGCTCCGGCAACGCCCTTTTGCCCTGCTGGACCGGCCTCACCGCGCGCTCCCGGTGCGCCAGGTTCACCCGCTGTGCCCGGTGCACCAGGTCGTCCGGGTTCGCCGCTCTCGCCCTTTTCACCTGCAGGGCCGGATTCACCACGCAAGCCAGGTTCACCCGATGCGCCAGTTTCGCCACGCTCGCCGGGCACACCGGCATCGCCATTTTGACCTGCTGGACCGGCCTCACCGCGCGCGCCCGGTGCGCCAGGTTCTCCCGTTGTGCCCGGTGCACCAGGCGGTCCGGTATCACCGCGCTCGCCCTTTTCACCAGCAGGCCCTGGTTCGCCGCGCGCGCCAGGTTCACCGGGAACTCCTTTTTCGCCGCGATCGCCGGGTAATCCCTGCTCGCCCCTGATCGACTCGCCTGCGGGGCCGCGCTCTCCCGGATCACCCTTTTCGCCTTTTTTGCCGCGCTGCGCCGGCGGCATATCAGCGACCCGTCGCTCAAATTCATCAATGCGTTTCGATACGCCGGCCATCGCGCCTGCAACATACGACTTGACCGCCGCGACGACGGCATCGCCCACCGCTTTCAAGTCTGCCATGCGAGCCCCTTCGCGATGTACTCGAGCAGCTCCTTGGCTTGCGCATCATTCGTCGCCGCAGACGCGGGTGCCGGGGACTCCGTTGCCGGCGTGGTGGGTTCAGGCTTTGGCGTGGTCCCAAACGGATCGGCCTTCGCGTCGCGCTTGGCCAGCGCCGCGAGCGAGTAATTCTGCTGCTGCAGGTACGGCGAGTCGCCGCCGGCCACTGGCTGCATGTTTTCTCCTGCGCGCGCTTCGTTCGGCGACATCCAGCCGCCCTGAATCGCCTTGCTCTTAGTGTCGTAGCGCGTGGCCGTGTCCATGCGCATAAGCCCCTCCAGGTCGAACTCGGTGTAATAGCCGCCGGGCAAGGAAAGCCCTTCGTCGAGGCACGCTTCCGCCGACTCGATCAGAGTTTGCAGGCAGTCGGAGTAGTAAGTCTGATTCAGCGATTCGACGCTGACTCGCGCAGGCTCCGGGCCCCCGAGCTTGAACAGCGGAACGTGGAAGCAGCGCGCCACGTCCTCCACGGTCCATTTCAATTGTTCGATCAACTGCGCTTCGGTAGCGGGGATCGTCATGGCTTCGTACTTGAGGCCATCGCCTAGCACGGCGAGGCGACCGATATTGTTCCCGCTGTAGTTTTCCTCCCACGCGGCCTTGAGTCGACCTGCTGTTTCGTCACTGATCGTGCCGGGCGCGGTCAGAGCCCCGGACGGGCGGCTCGCGTTGTTGAAAAACTTGGTGCTGTTGCCCTGGATCCGGTTGCCCATCGTCGCGGACATTCCGCAGGCGTAGATCGGCGACACGCCGACGAGCGGGTGCCAAAGGCAGATCATGCGGTCATGGATGATTTCGGACGCGGGCACCGTGATGGCGTCGTTGAGCTGCGAAAGATTGTCGGCGGCGAGCTTATAATAAACGCTGCCGTCCTCGGCTACGAGCGGCGTAACGCGCTGCGCGTCCAGAATGTAGAGGGTGTTGACGATCCCGCGCGCGTCGCGCTGTTTAAGCGCATAGGTATTGCCGAACAGGAGTTTGGAAACGATCCACTGCTCCATGAACTTGATGCGCGTCTGGTAGCGGTTTGGCTTCGCGAGCACCGGCAAAAATGGCGATTGCGTCTTTACCTCTTTCGCGATGCCCTTTTCGTCCTCATCGACGAGTTTGATTCTGAGCTTGCCGATGTCGCTCGCGATGACGGTGACGCACGCGAACACCGCTGAAAAAGCCAATACCTCGCGCGGCGCGTCGACTTCGACATTGCGCTGCCAGGCACCGGCAAAGGACTCCCGGATCAGGCCAAACCAGCCGCCGGTCGAATTCACAGCGGAGAGGGTCTGCGCCTTTTTGCGCGCAACCTCGAAGCCGAAGATGCGCATCGTTAGGGCGCCTTGCGTTTCGTGTTGTATTTACGTTTCTGGCGCGGTTCGACGGTCGCTGCGGGGACGCTCGCGACCATATCGCGCGTTTGGTATTGCTGCCCGGCCTGCATGGGCGCTAATTCCGCGCGCCCAAGCGCGAGCAGCGTTCCGACGTACGCTTGATCGGCTTCGAACGAATCGCCTGCAGACAGGTTGCGCCCCGCGTAGATATGGGCAACTATGGAGATCATTTTTGGCATGACGTTTCCTTGAAAACGGGTGCGCCACCGAACGCGGCACGCGCACCCTTTACTGAAACTGCTAGACGTATGCTGCGCCGGAGATCCACGCCGCTGCGCCAGCGCGGCGCTTGCCCCAATTGATGTAGCGCACCGCCTTGATCGCCAGGCTGTTCGTCTGGAACATCGAAACCATCGTGGTTTCCGGAGTTCCCACGCCGGTCGAGTTGTTGGTCGGGTTGTCGAGCATCTGGATCGACGCTTCGGAGCTGGTGCTGATGGTTAGTTGACCGTCATCTGCCAGCAGAACCTCGGGTGCGTTGATCAGGGCAATGATGCTTCCAGCCGTCGGGCTGCCGGTCAGTAATGCGGACTGCGACGTGATTACCGGCAGACCCTTGAAGATCCCGCCGTTCAAGTTGACGCCGGGGAAGGTTTGCTGCCCTAGCGGATTCAACATATCGCCAATCGCCATTGCCTGGCCTGGGGTCATAATCCACACCCCTTTGCTCAAATCCAGGTTCGCCGTGATCCAGGCGTTGAGCAGCGCGGAGGTGTCCGTGCGCAGCGCCGCCTCGGTGGCGGCGGAGGCGGGAGTCGGGCTCACGCCGTTCAGCACCGAAGCCGGCGACACGTTGGAAACTGCCGCAATGTCTGGATCGAGGAATTGTGTATCGAGGAACTGCGCAATCGCCCCAGCCAGATCGTTGCGCACCAGGAGTTCAGCCGACGGCGACGAGCTGCGTACCAGCTCATCGTCGATTGGCACCAGGCCCGCCGCTTTCGCCATTCCCAGGTTGACCGCCGTGGTGCCCAATTTCGACACGGGCACCGGCTGCCCCTGGCCTACCCAATACGCCGATGAGCCTGCGTTTTGTCCGGCGATGCGCACATTGAACGGCACGCGCGTCAGACCGGGAATCCGGCCGAGGATCGTCAATGGGCGCAGAAACTCGATGAACTCGTTCGCCAGATTTTGCGCGTAGACGAGTTCGGCCGCCCACCCTGCGGTGGTCGTGTCGCCCGCAACAACAGCGGCTTTCAGGACGGCGACCAGTTCGGGCGTCGTGTCCATCCAACTCTTGTTGTTCTGAACGATGGAGAGTGCTTCGTTCAGGCTTCCCTTTGCGCGCAACATCGCCATCGCGTACCGGGCCATCTTGACGCCCGGCTCCACGTTCGCCTTGACGCTGATGATGCCGCTCGAAACAGTGCGGGCCTGCGAGCCTGCTGCCGGACCGTCGATTTTCGCGGCAGCGAGCGGCACGGCGCGCTCGACCATTTGCGCCTCGTGCTCTTTCAGGCGTACCAGATGCTCATCGACCGTCTTGACCTCAGCCTTGAGCGCATCGTATTCCTGCGTTTCTGCTTCATTCAGCGTGCGGCCCTCATCTGCCGCCTTGCCCATGATTTCGTCCATGCGCGCACGGCTGGCCGCGCGTTTCGCCTCGAAGGAGGCGATTTGTTCTGCAATCGTTTTCATTTCGGTTTTTCCTTTCGGGAAGTTGGGTCGTGTTCCCGAAGCGCCGGGAGCGGAGGACAAGCGCACAACTAGGCGCTGCTTTTCACCGGACGCGGCGAGCAGTGCTTCATCTGCGGACTTGATGGTGGTAATCGTTGCGTCGACGTTCGCGGGGATCGTGACGCAGGACAATTCGAGCCACTCCCATTTCAAGAAATGTTCGGCCCAGGTGTCTTTGATTTGAGCGGACTCAATCGGGTTGAATCCAATCGACATCCCCTTGACGAGTTTGTATTTGACGGACTGCCAGGCCGCGTCGATGCGGTCTTTTAGCGCGCCGAGCTCGAGAATTTTGGCAAACTGCGCCTGGAAGGTGATGCCGTCCGGCGTGGCCTTGGCTGCGATCACTTCGCCGACCGGCTCACGCGAGTTGTGCTGCCAGAGCAGTGGCAGTGGCAGCTTGAACTGCGCGCCCTCGGGCTCAACGATGTCGCCCATACGATCCGTGCTTGGCGTGGTCGCGATGCCCTCAATGACGCGTTGTTCTTCGTTGATGCTCTTGATGGTGAAAAGGCTGTAGGCTCGTTTCATGGTGTCGCTCTAATAAAAAAGCCGCCCAGGAGGCGGCTTGTGGATCGGTGAGGCGCGGTTAAACGAAAATGAGTTGAAACTTTTTAACGGGCTGCGGCGCGACGCCCATCACTCCGATGCCCATGAACAGCGCGCACGCATCGTCAATCTTGTCGGCGCTGCGCTTTCTATCGGGCGCCATGTTCAGGTTCTCATCGCGCCGGGGTGTCACGTTCGAGGCGCACCAGTTGAGCACCGCATCGCCGCCGTGACGCAGGTTGCCCGGCAGGTAAAGGCGCTCGGTTTCCTGCATTGCCGGGTGGTAGGACTTCGTGCCTTGACGGAACTCCTCAAGGATCGAGCCCATCTTCCCGTCGGGCAGCTTTCGCTCGGGCAGCTTCAGTTTCAGGCGGTTGATCAGATCGCGGATATTCCAAGGGTCGTACCCGATGACCTTGGGCTGGAAGCGAATGCAAAGCTCCAGGATGTCGCGCTCCACTATCGCGTAATCGAGCACATTGCCCGATAGCTGCGTGATCAACCCGGCTCCAACCCATCCCGCGTATGGGACGGTTCCGCGCTCGGTGCGCTGCGCAACGGCCTCGACCGGCACCCATCGCCGGCCCCAGGTGTAGACGATGCCATCGACGCGCCACACCAGACGAAAGGCCATCAAGTCGGTCGTCGATGCGCCGTCGAGCCCGCCCCAACATTCCTTGCCTTGGAGAAAGTCGAGATCGACCGGGCCGCTACAGCGTTTCCATCTTTCAATGTTGAGCCAGGTGTTCTCGGCGGCAGCTTGCCGGTTGAGTCGCTTGATCTTGAATTCAGCGTGCCGGCCGGGCATCTGCTTTGCATCGGCAGCGGCTTTCGTTATCTCCCGTTCGAGGATGGCGTTCACGTCCATCAGCGGATTCGCCTTCTGCCACTTCGACGCATCGAAATCGCCGTCCGCCGCACGGTATCCGGGTTGCCCAAGCTCGCCGATCTGATCGTCCAGGGCGAAGATCAGCGGAAAGAAGTGGTCGGCCTCAAGGATGCCGCTCAGAACCTGATGCGCGTAGTGCCGCATTTCCGGCCACGGCCCCGGTGTCTCGTAGCCCTCGGTCGTGGTGTAGAGCCACAGGGCATTGAGCCGCGCGCCTGCGGCCGACTGCAGCACGTTCAGCAGATCGTGCGTCTTGTGCGCGTGGATCTCATCGAGCGCCACATGCGAGGGATTCAGCCCGTCCTGCGTTGAAGCGTGCGCGTTGATCGGCTTGAAGTTGCCGCCCACCTGCCAGTTCACGATTGCGCTCGCGAACACCTCCAGGTTGAATGCCTCGCGCAAGTCCTGCGTTTGCTCGACCATGCGCCGCGCGATGTTGAAGATGATCCGCGCCTGATCGCCGGTGGTCGCTGCGGTGATGACCTGCGGCCCAGGCTCCGGCTCATAGCACAGGCAATAGAGAAGAATCGCCGCGGCCAGCGTGCTTTTCGCGTTCTTGCGCGCCACAGCAAAGAGCGCGCTGGTGAACCGTCGGGTGCCATCGAGCGACCGAAAGCCGAATAGATTGACCAAGAAGAAGACGTGCGCCGGGTGCAGTACGATCGTCGGCGTTTCCCACTTTCCCTCGACGTGAGGGAGCTGCTCGATGAATTTGCAGACCTCGCGCGCGTGCGTGAGCGAGAATTTGAACGGCCCGCCTTTTTCCGCTGCGCGCTTGCGATCCTTCAGATAGCGCGAAGCCGCAAGACGTATCCATTTGCAGTGCGTGTCGCCATCGACATCCGCGATCGCCTCGCGCGCGAAGGAATTGGCAACCGCGACAAAATCACGCTCGGCGCCTCGTTTTGCCCCCATCGATTAGATCCAGAAAACGATTCTTTTTCTTGCTCGGCGCGCCGGTAGAGACGCGCGAACGCGACGAAGGCGTCATGCCGAACTCGGTTTCCGCCTTGTGCATCTGCTCCTGCGCCTTGTTCGAGACGGCCAGGTACGGGTTTTGAATCGGGAACCCGGACGGCGAAATCAATACCTCGCCCTGCTTCGCGACCATGCTCTCGGCCACGAGATAGCGCCCGCACGCCTGGCAATAGCGCGCAAACGCATTGAGATCGATGTCGGTGATCATGTTGTTTCGGACGAGCTTCGGAAATTCAATCGCCCACGCCGCGCGGCCCTCGCCGCTCAGCCACGCGGGCGGCTGGGTCGTTTCCTCAACAACGTCCGGCTGCGGCTCCGACTCGTTTAGTGGTCGATGTCCCGGATGGCCGGCGAGCAATTTCAGATGCGTCGGCTTCGGTTTTCGACCTGCGCGCATGGATGCCCAAAAAATAGTTAAAAAATAGTTGTTTTTTGATGGCAAAAAGCTCGACGAGCGTATTCATAGCGTAATCGACGTGTACGCGCTTTTTGAGCATTTCCTTACTATCCTACCGCCCTACCTGCGAAAAAAACATTATTAAAACAAAAGTATAGAAGTGCCTTTTTCGCTCTACCGCTGGAGAGAAACATGCCAACTCCCTGTTCAAAATCCTGGCACGATCCTGTCCGCGTGCTCACCAAAGAGTTTCATGCCAACTCAGCGCATCGAAGCCGCCGTCGCCTCTGGCACGATCCTCTCCGCGCGCTCGGCGGAAGATTTCTGGTATCCGATTTCCGTGATTGATTAATCCCTTTGCGAAACGACAGCGACTACGGATCGTTGGACTGTGATCACGCGACGGTCGCCTGCTGCCCTTCGCAGGGTGATCGCAATCGCGTAATTGCCACGCGGATTTTGTGCGTTGCGGAATGCCGATCCGATATCTATCGCGGAAATCGGATTCCTGCAATTTCATGCGACTTTGCGCGTCGTCGCCGCCGCTTCTACCACGACTTTCTCCGCGTCGAGCGCGCTCACCGCGAGCTCAGCTAGCAGGCGAAGTGCGACCGCGTTGTTGATGACTTTCTTTTCCTGCTTGACACGCACGATCGCATCGAACAGCGCGTTGAACGTCGCGAGCTCGCCGACCAGGACTTGCGCCTTTTTGCTCGCTTCGATGCGCGCGACGAGTTCGATAAATGCGTTTTTTTCCTCGGGCAGGAAAACGATCGTCAGCTCCTCGTACTTCGGTCGCGTGATGCCGAGCGCCGCGAGCTTCTCGTCGGTGCATTTGAAGGCGTCGTCGGTGACGCCGCTGTAGCGCTTCCACTCCAGCGAGTTGAGGCTGGTGTAGAGCTGCGCCAGAATGTTCGGATCGTCTTTGCCGTTGATCGCGTTCTGCGACAACTGGATCGCCAGGCGCCTCTCCTCGGGTAGCTCCGTCAGGATGTCGAGCACGTCGGCTTCCTCAACCCCGGCCTTGATCGCGGCGCGCACCCGGTGGTTGCCGCTCAGCACTTCGCCGCGATAGACCACCGGGACGCCCATCAGCTTCCCGTCCTGCTTGATGTTGGCGACGAGCTGGCTAAACTCCTGCGGCGTCATGTAGCGCGCGTTCTTCTCCAGCAATTTCAGGTTGCGCAGCTTGACCTTGACGATCTGGCTTTCCACCTTGTCCAGCAAATTTTCGGAACCATTCATTGAACACGTCCTGGATGGATTGATTGCGAATTGACGACTCATACTGCAAGTGATCCGGCGCGCGCTTCGCCAATTCAAAAACGCCGCGGTACTTCATGGATACGGGCTTGGTCGTGAACGCCGTCGTCGTAATGGACTCAACCTTGATCAGCAGCCGCCGGTTGATCGGCTCGATCACCTCGCGGCAGCTCGCGATCATCGGGATCAGTTTCGATAGCCTGCGTTCGCGCGAGACTGAGAAATCCGAGAGCATATAAAGCTCGCGCGTCTTATCGCCGAATCGCGTCTGCGCAAAGATGAATCCGCCGGCGAGCTCGCCGTCGATCAGCACGATGCAATTGAACTGTCCGGTCGTGTGTTCGATGCCTTTGGCGAGATAGACGTTTTTCAGATAGTTCATCCGCTTGCCGTCGACCTCGGCAACCGTTACCTTGCTCTCGGCCGTAATCGCGGCAGGATCGATCACCGCGTATTTGAACTGCACTTCGTTCGGCAGCCGGCGCCTGAACGATGCGGCCTGGTTGCTCGAATAGGTGTAGACGGGCTTGTTCGCGCCGCGCCATTCCGTTGTCGGCGTGCGATCGGCGAGCAACTGATCCGAAATCACGCAGTATGGAATATGCCGCTCTTCAAGCGACACGATGAAGGCCGGCAACGAATCCGGGTCCCAGATGCTGTACTTGGGCGCTGGCCAATCGGTGTTCTCGTTGACGAGCCGGTAGATTCGCTCATATCCATTTTTGTAGGTCGGAGCAAAGCAAGCCATGCCGCCGCCGCTTTTCTCCGCCCGATCCGCCTGCTCGATGAAGTCGCCGGCGTAGTAGTCCTCAATCTTGATCTCCGCCACCAGCGCGGCGAGCTTCGGCAGCGCCTGATCGACGAACACCCGGAACTGCTCGCGATAGTGCCGAAAATGCACCTGGGCGTATTCGTTCTTGCTCGTGAATTTGCCCATCGCCGCGGCCACCATCACCGCCGCGACGCGCCCGCGAAAGTCGAGGCCCGCGATGGACTGCTCCACGAATTCGAGCGCACCCTTGAACTTGATCGGAAATTCGCGGCCCATTGCCAGCTCACCGATGCTGCAGGTGAGAAGCGACACGTCATTCGAGTACACGCGGCAGGCCGGGTGCCGCATCTTCACCGCACGGTCAAAGCGGAAGCTGCCCGAGCAGCCGACGTACACGTCGCCCCACTCATCAAACGGCACGGTAGAGAGCACCTGGCCGACGACCTCCTTTGGCACTGCGCCGATGAACATTCAACGCGCCTTGCAGTTGGAAAACTTCATGCCAGTCAGTCCCTCGCGCAAGACAAATATTTGTGCACAAAACTATCGTAACATCTTGATTATATGCGTCTATTTGCTATAATGAATCAAGGTCAAAGAACATCTTGACCGACCCGGCCCGACCCACCGCCTGGGCTATATGCCGCCCAGACGGAAACGACCCACCGAACTCCTTTTTTGGGGAACGGAAGCCAAGTGGGGGACACCCGGAAAAACCAAAAGAACTGAAAGGATAGGGCTCGCCCCTATCTCTTCACTTTTTACGGAGCCGGCCCGCTGCCGGAAAAGCGAAGCCCCGGAAGGCTGACACCGATCGAGGCTTCTAACCAAACCAAACTAAACAGGAGTTTGAAAATGTCCGAAGCAACTCAAGCCCTCCACCGGGCGCAACACGGCAACAGCACGGTCAACTTCAGCGCGATCTTCGAGGGGTTCCAGCGCAAGGGAATTCCGACCGCGCAAATCGAGCCGCGCGTCAACGTGCTCACATACAAAGCATGGCTTGCCCTTGGCCGACAGGTCCGGCGCAAAGAAACAAGCGTCAGAGCCGGCGGCGCCTGCCTCTTTCACATTTCACAAACCGACCCGGTGCAAGCATGAAACCGATGTTGGCAGTGAACATCAAGGCGGAACTCGTGCGCTTCCCCGTTTTCGCCAGCGCCAAGCTCGACGGCGTGCGCGGGGTGGTGATCGACGGCAAGCTGCACAGCCGGTCGTTGAAGCCCGTTCCGAATCGCCACACCAGCGCGCTTTTCAGCCGGCCTGAATTGACCGGGTACGACGGTGAGCTGATCGTCGGTTCGCCAATGGCGAAAGACGCCTTTCGGCAAACCGGGTCGGCCACTTCACGCGAAGTCGGCGAACCGGACGTCAAGTTTTACGTTTTCGACAATTTCGCAGCACCCGGCGGCTTCGAGCAACGGCTTGCCACACTCAAGGCACTGCCCGGCGTCGTCGTCCTTGAACAGCGCCTCGTGAACAGCGTAGCTGAATTGCTGGCCTTCGAGGAACAGGTACTTGCTGACGGGTACGAGGGCCTGATCCTGCGCGATCCGAGCGGCGCCTACAAATTCGGGCGCAGCACGGAACGCGAGCAGGGAATGCTGAAAATCAAACGCTTCACCGACAGCGAGGCCGAAGTCCTCGAAGTAATCGAGGAAATGGCGAACAACAATGAGGCGACCCGCAACGAGCTTGGCCGCACCCATCGCAGCACCTGCAAGGCCGGGCTCACTGGCAAGAACCGCGCCGGCGCTCTGCGTGTGCGCGACATGACCAGCGGCATCGAATTCAAACTCGCGTGCGCGAACGATGCCGACAGCGATTGGTTTTGGGCGCACCGCACAGCCGTCGCCGGCAAGATCGTGAAGTACAAATCCTTCCTCATCGGCGTGAAGGACGCGCCGCGCTTCCCGATCTACTTGGGCGGACGTGAGTCGTGGGATATGTCATGAGCGCCCGCGCCCTGAATCAAGAAACTGGCTGCTACCTGACCAACGACGAGGTAATCCGCATGGCCATCTCGATCTTGAATCACCGTTTCGGCTTAAAACGCGCGTCCCTCAATTCGCCCGGCGCCGTTCGCGACTATCTGCGGCTGACACTAGCCGACAGAGAGCACGAGGTTTTTGTCTGCGTATCCTTGGACGCTCAAAACCGCGTGATCGCAGTGGACGAACTGTTCCGCGGCACTTTGACGCAGACCAGCGTCTACCCGCGCGAAGTGGTTAAGGCCGCGCTGCATCACAATGCCGCAGCCGTGATCTTCGCGCACAATCACCCGTCTGGCGTAGCTGAACCGAGCCACGCCGACCAGTGCCTGACCAGTGCGCTGAAAGGCGCGTTGGCCCTGATCGATATCAAGGTGCTCGACCACTTCGTTATCGCTGGCGACTCCCTGCTTTCGATGGCCGAAAGGGGGCTGCTATGAGCGCCAAGCTCACCTTCGAAATGACCGAATTGCGCAGCATCATCGAGCACGCCAGAGCGGCGAAGGAATTCAGCGCGCCCTACGGCGGCAAGCCCGCGCCCGCCCTGTTCTTGGTCAAGGACTCCGGCATTTACCTCATGTCTGCCGGCAAGCCGCGACAGATGAGAGGAGACGGCAGCGAGTGGAGCGTAGTGGCCTACGCCAAAGGCTACGAGGCCGACGCGCCCGACTCCTGGGACAAGTGCCGCGCCGCAGTCGGCGGCGACGACTTCGCAGAGGCCCTGCCGCTGGATTGGTTCACGAGCGCGCTGGACTCAGGGGCTGCAAAGCTCCACCTGCACGTCGGCGCGAAAGCAATCCGCTGCACCACGAAAAACTAACCGGAGAAAATCATGGGCATGTTCGACGCACCAAAAACAGTAGAGGCACCCGCCAAAAAAGCGGCCAAATCCACGAAGGCTGAAGTCGAGATCAAGGGCATTGAGCATTTGTCGATGATCGACGCTCTGCAAAAAACCCTTGAAACCCTGCGCGGCACAATCGAGGGCGAAGTGAAAGCGATCGCCCTGACCCGCTTCATGGAACACATTGCAGCGACCGGCCAACGGCCCGAGAGTTTCAAGGGCATCGAGGGCGGCGCGACCGCGATGCTTACGCTCAGCCGCAAAGGCAGCACCACTGGCGTAAGCGACGCGCACGTTGCGCTGCTCCGCTCGCATGGCCTGGAACCCGAGAAGTTGGTCGTGACGCCCCAACTGTTCGCGATCAACCCCGCCTATGCCTCGGACGCTGCACTACTTGGCAAGGTCGAAAAGGCGCTGGCCAAGATCGTGCCGGCCGACTTCATCATGCTGCAGGAAGAACGCAGCAAGCTGGTCGTGACCGAAGCGACGCTGAATCAGGCCATCAGCCGCAAGCTGCCGGTGGAAGTGATCCAGACCATGACGTCTCTGTCCTGCAGCCCGAAGCTGCTCAATACCGACCTGGGCGCGATCCTCGAGTTCGTCCGCGGCCTGATCGGTGCGCCGGTTTTCGGTGCCGCAGCCGAGGAGTCCAAGGTTGCGAAGCTCACGCTGGTCAAGGCGGCGTAATGAAATACGACGCCTACCGCTACCTCTGGCCCCCGCGCCCCGAAACGAAGATCCCGCCCGCTCTGATCGGTTTTTACGAAAAGCGCGGCTGGTGGGGCCAGGTCAAGAAAAACGGAACCTGCACCGTGATCTTCGCGCACGGCGACGACGTTATATTCAAGACGCGACACGATGACGACCACAAAGCATGGGTGCCGCAGCCGGAACACGCCATTTTCTTCAAGGGCCGCGAGCAGTGGAACGTCTATGTGGCTGAGCTTCTGCACAGCAAGACCGCGAACGTCAAAAACCACCTTTACCTGTTCGACATTCTCGTGAGCGATGGCGAGGATCTTTCCGGCACATCGTTTGCAGACCGCCAAGCCATTCTGCTGAGTCGCTACCCCGGCAATGGCCGCGCGGGCCTGGGCGCGACCCGAGTGACGGAACAGGTATCGCGCGCCACTTGCTACACGCGCGATTTCGAGCGCGTTTGGAGCGCGCTGGCAGTAGAGGACGAGGGGATCGTATTCAAGGACCCCGCCTCCAAGCTGGCGCCATGCGTGACTCAGACAGCGAACGCGATGTGGCAGGTGAAGTGTCGCCGGCCGCACAGCAATTATTCATTTTGAAGGAGCAAGCATGAAACCCGACCGAGAGCACTACACGAGCATCGCGCCCGACGAGGACGATCACATCGCTGCACTCTGCGGCTGCACGCTAGAGCGTGACGAGCAGGGCATCGTCCGCATGTATCAATGCCCGTTACACGAGGCGGCGCCTGATCTGCTGGTTGCACTGGAAGCCGTTGACCAAGCCTTAGACTCGATTTTGAACGGCAGCGGCGACCCAACCGGAGAACTCTGCAACCGCGCCTTGATGGAAATCCGCGACGTCCGCGCCAAGGCGCAATCATGACCGCCGAGCAGCACGCGCAGCAGCTAGCGGACCTTCTATCTAATTGTGTCGCCGCGATGTGGCTTTGCGGAGATCGGTTCAACGACCACAAGGCGGTGTTGGATGATCAAGCCCGTGTCGCGCTGGCCGCTTGGCACCGCCGCAACGCGCCGGCTCCGAAGCAGCCGTTATTGATCTAGCCCGCCGGCCCGCGCTCAATCGAAAGGCTCGATGAATATTTATTTTGCTTATTTGTGCGTAACATATTGATTATACGCGTATTTATGCTATACTTCTACTAAGGCCCTATGCCTTAAAAGCGAAGCCCCGGAAGGCTGACACCGACCGAGGCTTCTAACCAAAACCAAACTAAACAGGAGTTTGAAAATGGCTTTCTCAAGTGTAAAGGAAACCGCGGCCTCTGACACCACCCACGTCCGCGACAGAATCAAAAAGTTGCTGGCGATGGCGACCCACGAGCGCAGCAACGAACATGAAGCAGAAACCGCAATGAGGATGGCCGAAAGGCTCATGCGTCAGCACAGCATCGACGCAGCCGACCTCGAGGCCGCAACCGGCAAGCAGACCGTCTACGTTTGGGCCTCTGCCACGATCGCCATCGGCGAACAGGCCAAACCCGCAAGCTGGCGTCCGATGTGGATCGGCTTTCTCGGCATGGGCGTCGGCACCTTTTGCGACTGCAAGGTGATCTGGTCGACGGATGCGACCTACGGCCACTGCATCAAATTCATGGGCGACGAGGCAGATATCGAATACTGCGCTTGGCTGTTCAAAAAGCTGCGCGATTTCGGTTACGCCGAATCCAAATCAGTCGCCGGAAAGCACCGCGACACCTTCCAAAAAGCCTACGCGCTCCGCTTGATCGACCGCATGAAGAAGTTGCGCGCCGAACGTGACGTAGCGATGAAAGCGGCAGTCACGAAAACGGGCACCGCGTTGATGGTGGTGCAAAACAAACTGGTGCTGCGTGACGCTGAATTCGGTAAGCAGGGCCGCGGTCGTACCAGCCGCGTCAGATTCGCAAGCGACGGATTCACCCAGGGCCGTGCCGCAGCGGAGAAGGTGAATTTCAGCCGCCCGATTGGCTCAAGCGGCCAGCCGAAACAGATTTCGTAACAGCACTCGAATATCCCAAGGGCCTCGCCCTTAGGCAACCTGATAGGAGCTTCAAATGGCACACGAAATTGATTTCAGCAACAAGCGCGCGAATATGGCCTACGTCGGCGAAACGCCCTGGCACAGCCTGGGCGCGAAAATTCCCGCTGGCGCGGACATGGAACAATGGC
>Ga0080064_1002422_pt1 | contig 31761 bp, 30 predicted proteins | sample Subgrocontami54m_FD_69260 | JGI IMG/M metagenome (GOLD analysis project Ga0080064, IMG submission 69260) | Subsurface groundwater microbial communities from S. Glens Falls, New York, USA - GMW46 contaminated, 5.4 m (SPADES assembly) (version 2) ...
GATCAGGTTCGAGGGGTTGGTGGGCTTGACCCCACCTCTCAGCTGCTCGCTCCCCCTGCGGGCCGGTCCTCATATGCAGTTGGTTCAGAATATAGCACGACTCCGGCGGTCCGGGAAGCGCGACAGGGCCGTGGTAGAATCCGGCCATCCCCGCGGAGAGTGTTCGATGAACTGCGATCTCCCCCCGCCTACGCTGTCCTCCGGCATCTTGTGGCCGAGCTGAGCCACCCTCTGGCCGTCGCCATCGAGGCGGCACGCGTGGCCGGCCAGATGATCCGGGAAGAGTTCCACCGACCGGACGGACCCCGCGGCGCTTGGGACCACGCGGACGTCGATATCGAAGCGGAACACGTGATTCGCTCGAAGCTGCTACAGGCCTTTCCTGATTGGGGCTATCGCGGCGAGGAGACGGGAAGCGCGAACGTTCACCCGCCGCCGCGATACGTCTGGCTCGTCGACCCCAACGACGGCACGATCTCGTTTCTCCAGGGGTGGCGCGGCAGTGCCGTATCTATAGCCCTCCTGCGGGACCAGCAGCCGGTACTCGGCGTCGTCTATGCGCCGACCGCGCCTGACGACGACGGGGACCTCATGGCTTGGGCCGATGGATGCGGCCCCGCGACCCGGAACGGGCAGCCGATTCGGGCGGAGGATTGGTCCGGAACGCTCGGACCTGAGGACTCAATCCTGCTGTCCGCTGACGCGGACAAGGATCCACTGTTGATCGCCGAGACCTTCGCGCCCGCCCGCTATCGGCCGATGCCGAGCATCGCTTACCGGCTCGCCCTCGCTGCCGGGGGTGACGCGAGCGTCGGATCGTCGCTGAAGGGCGCCGGTGACTGGGACTATGCGGGCGGTCAGGCGCTTCTGCGAGGCACCGGCGCGGACCTTTACAACGAGCATGGAGAACCCGCTGCCTACTCACCTCGCGGAGAGAGCCGATCGCGCGTCTGCCTCGGTACTAGTCCGCGGGTCGCCCGCGAGATCCTGACGCGCCCCTTTCGTGAGATCTACCGCGCACACCACCGCCACGACCCGACGGGGCTTATGCCACCACGACCGTCGCTCCAGCCCGGGCATCACGTCGCCGACCCGAGCCTTCTAAGGCGGGCTCACGGTTGCCTTTTTGGGCAACTCGCCGGCGACGCGCTAGGCAGCGCCGTCGAGTTCCTGTCTGCACCAGATATTCACCAACGCTACCCAAACGGGCTTCGGAACTTCGTGGACGGCGGACGGTACAAGACCATCGCGGGGCAGCCGACTGACGATTCGGAGCTCGCGCTCATGCTTGCGCGCACGATTGAGCGGGCCGGCGGATACGACGCCGAACTCGCGGCCCGCGCATACGGCTACTGGCTCCAGTCGGGGCCCTTCGACGTAGGTTCCACGACGGCTCGAGCGCTCGGCGCCATCCCGTCGGTCGTTCTCCCTCTTGTCGCCCGATCGAGCGCGCTCCATCATGGCGGCATCACCGGTCGCTACGCCGCGGACGCGGCCAGACACGCGGCCGACCATGTGAGCCAGTCGAATGGCTCGCTCATGCGGATCAGTCCCTTGGGCATCTGGGGACACGCTATGGACTCGAATATGCTCGCGAACCTGGCACGGGCGGACAGCGAGCTGACGCACCCGAATGAGGTGTGCCAGGAGGCGTGCGCGGTCTACGTCGTCGCGATAGCGCACGCAATCCACTCCGGAAGTTCTCCTGAGGAGACCTTCCAATTCGCCCGAGAATGGGCCGCGCTGCAATGTCGAGCGCCGTCGGTGTTCCACGCCCTCACAGCGGCGGAGCACTCACCGCCGACCGATTACGTGACGAACCAGAGCCTTGTACTGATCGCGCTACAGAACGCGTTCTACCAGCTCATCCATGCGGAGAGCGCCGAGGACGGGATCGTGGCCACCGTCATGTCCGGCGGCGACACGGACACGAACGCCGCCATTGCAGGGGCGCTGCTGGGCGCGGTCCACGGGCGGGAGTCGCTGCCGGCGCGTTGGCGCAACTTGATCTTGACGTGTCGGCCGATCGCCGGCGCGCCCGGCGTGCATCGGCCCCGGCCCGAGCCGTTCTGGCCTGTGGACGCATTGGAGCTCAGCGAGCGACTTCTCCTCGCGGGCCGTTGATCCACAAGATGCGCCGGACATCGCAGGCTCAGCGCAGCTTGATCGCGCTCTGCTTCTGGCTGTTTCTCACTGGCGCATGCGGCATCAGCGGCGTCGTACCCACAACCCCCGCGGGTCCCCTTCGCCAACCCGACGCTGAATCTGCATCCGCAGCACCGAGCGAGGTTGGGGCCTGGTACGAGCTGCTGTTCACGAGCCCCTCCTCCACTGGAGATCGACGAGGAGGACCGGGGCCCATTGAGGAGCGACTCGTGGCGCTGATGGACCGCGCCGAGCGCACCCTCGACATCGCCATCTACGATTTCGACCTGGAGTCCATCGCGGATGCCCTGGCCCGCGCCGCCAGTCGCGGCGTGCAGGTGCGCATGGTGACCGACTCGGACACGATGAACAGCGCCTCCACCCGGCAGTTCGTGCGGAAGGCCTTGGCGACAGTGCGGGCCGCGAACATCCCGGTCGTCGACGATAAGCGCAAGCCGATCATGCACAACAAGTTCACGATCGTGGACGGCGAGTGGGTCCAGACGGGCTCTTGGAACTACACCAACAGCGACACCTACCGAAACAACAACCACTCCATCATCATCCAATCGCGCGACCTGGCCGCCAACTACACAGCCGAGTTCGAGAAGATGTTCAACCAGCATGCATTCGGCGGGGCCAAGGCCCGCGGCGTGCCGTACCCCACGCTGTCTCTGGCCGGGGCGCGCGTCGAGAACTACTTCTCTCCCCAGGACCGAGCGGCAGCTCAGGTCATTCGTTGGGTCGGTACGGCGCGGGAGCAGATCCACTTCATGGCCTTCGCCTTCACCCACGACGGCATCGCCGACGCCATGCTGGCGCGCTCCCAGGCGGGCGTTTCCGTCGGGGGCGTCTTCGAGACGGAGGGCTCGGGGACGCAAGCATCGGAGTTTGCCCGCTTGAAGAAGGCAGGGCTGGACGTGCACCAGGACGGGAACCCGTGGCGCATGCACCACAAAGTCATCCTGATCGACAACCGCGTCAGCCTTTTTGGCTCGTTCAACTTCTCCGCGGGCGGGGACCGCGAGAACGACGAAAACCTACTGATCGCGGACGACCCGGGTCTCGCCGCTGCGCTGGAGAAGGAATACCAGCGCGTACGCGCGACTGCCCTGAACCCGCCCGCCCCACGTCGCTAAGACCAGCCGTAGCCTTTGACCTTCCCCAACGCGTCTGTTCTCGCCGTCGGCCGGTGCGTACATCCACTGCGTGCGTCCACGAACACCCGTCGCGTGTTGCTCTTGCCTTCCGTGGAAAATTGCGGAAAGCCACTGAGGGCGCGGAAGATAGGACGGCTCTGGTCCACGGCGGAAAAGTCCACGAAATCGATCTGATTACGCACGGTGAGAGCGCAGAAAGTGCCGAGGTCGGGCGACGCGTAGACGTCCGCTGAAATGCGGCGCCTCGACTCCACATTGAGCTTCTGAGCGATGATGAGCGGGGCCGTGCCCGTTTCGTCCTCGGGGTTGCCGACGAACAGCTTTCGCCCGGCGAGGTGAAGCTCCACAGCTTCCGAAGACAGGAACGACGCTCGCGGAGGTGAATTGTCGCGTATCGCCTGGATCGCGGGCGTCGGATACAGCGCGTACACGCCCGGCGGTCGAGCATTCAGGAACGGCATGAGCTCGATCGTCCCCGATAAGGTGATCAAGAAAATGGCGGCGACACCCACGAGACGTCGCTCCCAGACCGTTCGGAGCGTCCCCGTTCCCAAGAAGAAGACTCGAACGACGGCGAACGCCACGAGGAGATCGACGATCACGTTCATCGGGCGCAGCCATTTGTGGTTCTCGTACACGGACATCGGCAAGAGCTGAACGGTGTTCATCACGATGAAGGTTGGTACAAGGATCCCACCTAAAACCACGAGCACGGGATCCTTCCTGCGCCAGAGCAGATACAGACCGACGGGCAAGAGTAGGACCTTAAGGCCGTACCCATAGGCGTAGTATGCGAGCGCGCTGCCCAGCGTCACAGGGTACTTATCGTGCGGCGACGCGAAGTTGAAGTTCAAACGCGGATAGTCGTGAATCTCGGGTAAGAACCATTGAGCATTGAGGAGAGACATGAGATAGAGCGACTGGGCCAGAACGACGGGCGTGAAACCCAGGAGGAGCGCGAGAGTGCTTCTCCTGTCCTCCCTCCCGAACAAGAGCACCCACCCCATGGCGCAAAATGCGCTGATCGTCAGGAATGACTGCCACTGAAAGAACAGGCCCATAAACGCTCCGAGAAGGACGGCGCCCGCGATCGACAGACGACCTCGGACGGAAAGGATCCACACGACAAAGATCAGGTAAATGACCCCGAACACGAGATGCCGCTCGGCGATCCAATAGAAGACGTTCCACATATTGCCGTTGTAGCCAAAGGGGATACCCGGATTGAGGGCGAACGCGTAAGGATTCGATCGGTTCCCGAGCAACCACAGGAGATCCCAGTTGGCGTTAGGCAATACGTCCATGAAATCGAGGCTGCCCGACGTGACTGACAGCACGGCCGCGAGAACGCCGACCTTCCATGAGCCGAGTAACTCCTCGGCCAGGCCAACAATCGCGATAAGCATCATTGCCAGGGTCATTCCGCTGACGAGATTGATGCTCGCGACCAATCCGAGTCCCCAGGCCCCGTAGATGGCAGTGAGCAAGTAGTAGAAGAAGTGGTAGGTCATGGGGACCCCGGAGAACGACTCGTTTTGCGGTGGGAAGTTGTCGCCGTAGATGAACGTCTGAATCAGCGGAAAGTGGGCAGAAAAGTCCCAATAGATCTCGCTGGTCGCGACACCGTTTCCCGTCTGCGAGAGGTGCGGACTCAAGAGGCGAAACGAGAAGGCTAGGCAGAGGATGGGAACCCAAGCCCACGGGTTGAGGAAGCCGCGAGTCTCCAGGTTACTCCTTACAGCAATCGACGCCAGCACCCCCGTGTCGCGTGACAGATAGAGGCCGCCTCCGATCGTCAGCCCCAGCAGGTATGCCATCGAGGCCTTGGTGAGGACTCCGTCCGTGAACCCGACGAGCCCGACGCACACGACGAAGATCACCAGCGTGGAGATGCACTGTCCCAGAAACCAGGCGAAGGCGAGCTTCAGCAACTCGCTCTCGACGAGTCGCGTTCTGTGGAGAACCAGGTACGCCGCAAAGGTCGGCAACACCGTGAACAGGGCAGCGCCTAGCATTCGGAAAGTCCTCGCCGAACTGCGTGCAGAATCAAGGCGTGCTGAGCGAGGCTATAGAAGAGCTGCCTCGGCGGCGGAGCTGCCGATGATGCCCGCGATGTAGGCTCGCGTCACCATGCGCTCCACGTCGCGGATGCTCTTGACATGGTCTCCCGGACCCTCGATCGCCGACAGCACGGGCGCCAGCCGCTGTCCGTCGAGCTTCTGCAGCTCCGCACGGCGCCGAGCCACCTGCACCAACACGTCCTTGGGCGAAACACCAAATTCGTAGGACAAGAAGCGGTCGACGATAGCCTCGTCGACGAGATCGATGCGGTTCGTGGTCAGGACAACGACGATCCGCGACGTGTCCAGCTCGTCGATGGCGTGAAAGAACACGCTATTCTGACTGAAGTGCCACTCCTTCGCTCCACCCGAGCTTCGAGCGAGAAACAAACTCTCGACGTCGTCGAACAGCAGCACGGTGCGGCGGATCGGTTCGTCGTCGTGTGTGTGGCCGTGGTACTCCCCTTCGCGTGCGAACTGGAAGAGCTTACGGAGCTGCTCCTCGCTGTCGCCATAACGGCCCCGAGCAATGTCGGCCCCATCGATGATGACCAACACCACGTCATCGCCGCGGGAACCCGTCCCACCCGAGGGGTGGTCGTTCGTGTGCTCGAAACCATGCCCGTGGTCGTGGCGGAGCCCATCTCCATGATCGTGACCAGCGTCCATGGCCTGAGCAATGTCAGCCGCGGCGAGATCGCCGCCAAAGAGACGCGACAGCTCGTAGGCGAGCCGGCGGCCCATCGTCGTCTTTCCGATGCCCACACCGCCGTGAAAGAAGAACCCTTTTAGGGCGCTGCGCGAGATCTCGTTCCGCCACTGGTGGCCAACAATCGCGGTCGTTTCAGCCAACACTCGACGATACGGCGCGCCCACGATGTCGTTGGCCGCGATCGCCGTCCCGTCGACTCCAGGGCCGCCGATGAATGGTCCGAACTCCTGGTAGAGTCGTCCGGGTCGGTAGAGGTTGACGTCGCTATCTCGCATGCGCCTCCTCTTGCTCCGACCCTACGCGAGCAGCGATTTGCCTGCTGATCTCAAATGCTCGGATCGAAGTCTATCGCATGGATGCGTTAGGCGCCGGGAACGTTTGGCACCATCCCATGCGGCACATCATCGTTAGACGTTTGACCATCGCGCCGCGACTAAAATATGCTTCGCGAACGCAGATTGAAGACGCAGCTAGGGCAGCGGACTTCTCATCCGACGGTCAGGGGTTCGAATTCCTTCACGGGGGCCAATCGACTTCCGTCGGCAATCCACAGAGAGCACCTTGGAGAAACGAATGACCGAGGCCGAGCTGCGAGTACAAATGGTCCTCGGCTGCCGCATCTTGAGTCGGCGCGGCCTGGTGGAGGGCTTCGGCCACATTAGCGCGCGGCTCGACGACGGCACCGTCCTGATGACGCCGCGCAAAGCGCTCCTGCTCGTCGAGGCGGAGGAGATCGTTCACTTGGATCCGCGCGGCAAGCAGATTGGCGGCACGGGCAGCGCACCCGTCGAGACGAACATGCACCTCGCGGCCTATCGCCATAGGCCCGACGTGCAGGCGATCTCGCGCACGCATTCGTTCACCACCTCATCCTTCGCGGCGATGGGGCGCCCGGTTCGCGCCGTTCACTCCTTTGGCACCCACCTGGGCGAGACGGTGCCGATCTACCCGAACTTGGCTCTCGTCTCGAACGAGGAGCGCGCGAACGCCGTTGCCGCAACTCTCGGCGAGGGGGACGCGGTGCTGCTCCGAGGGAACGGAACGCTCATCACCGCCCCGGACGTCGTGCAGGCGGTCATGCGGGCGATATGGCTGGAAGAGTCCGCCCAGATGCAATGGCGGATTTTCGCGGCGGGGGCTGAGCCCACCTACCTCACGTCCGAGGAGGTAGCGCAGCGACGCGTGATGGACATGCCCCACGAGCCAATCCGCGCCTGGGACTTCGAAGTCGCCATGCTGGTCCCCTCTCCCTTTGGAAGAGGGTTAGGGTGAGGGCGGGTCTCGTGAGGCCCAACCAGGACTTCCACGCCTGATGGCTCGACAGGTCCCTGCGGAGCGACCCCGTGGCTATTGGAATCCTCGGACCGAGCTGATGCCCCGCGATGAGCTCGAGGCGCTTCAGCTCTTGCGCCTCGCTCGGATGGTGGGCTGGGCCTACAACCGCAGCCCTTTCTGGCGCCGAAAGCTCGAGGCCGCGTCCGTCACGCCCGACGCCATTCGAAACCTCGACGACATCCGGCGGTTGCCATTCCTAACCAAGGGTGAGCTCATCGCCGAGCAAGAGGCGCGACCTCCCTACGGCGACCTGTTGACCGCGTCGGCGGACGTCGGCGTTGCGTACCACCACACCAGCGGCACAACGGGGAAAACGCCGTTTCGCGTCGTCGAGTCTGCTCGCGACTGGGCATGGGGCGGCAATGCCTGGGCGCGCGCCCTCTATGCCTTCGGCGTCCGCAGCACTGACATCGTGTACTTACCCTTCGGCTACGGGCCCTTCATCGGCTTCTGGGGCGCCCATTACGCGATTCAGCGCATCGGCGCGACGACCGTCGCGGGCGGCAACCTGACGAGCGAGGCGCGGATCAAGCAGATCATCGACGTGGGCGCCACGGCAATCGTCGCAACGCCGAGCTACGCAATTCGCATGGGTCAGGTAGCCGCGGACATGGGCATCGATCTCGCCAGAGACACCCGCGTCGAGCTCTCGCTCCATGCGGGCGAGCCCGGCGGCAGCATACCCGCGACCAAGGAGCTCATCGCGAGCGCCTGGGGCACACGCGCGGGCGACTTCCTCGGCATGACGGAAACGGCGGGCATCACAGCGTTCGAGTGCAGCGACATGTGCGGCGGCCTCCACATCTCGGAGGACTACTTCCTCGAAGAGATCCTGGATCCGATCACGGGCGAGCGCGTCCCCCTCGGCGAGGTGGGTGAGCGCGTATGCACGGCCTTCGGCATCGGGCTGATCCCGATCCTCCGCTACCGCACTGGCGACCTCGTCCGCCGAGTCCCCGCGGGTGAGTGCGCATGTGGACGGACTTTCGAGATTTACCAGGGCGGTGTCCTAGGGCGAGCCGACGACATGCGCGTGATCCGAGGCGTGAACGTCTACCCTTCGGCCATCGAGGGCGTGGTGCGGCGCTACCCCGAGATTCGGGAGTTCCGCATCGTCCTGAAGCGGGTGCGATCGATCGACGAGATAACCGTGGAGCTCGAGCCCAACACCGGCGTCGAAGAAGGGCTCGCGGAAAAGCTCCTGACGCGGGTCACCACCGATCTGTCCGATGCGCACGAGGGTCTCCGGTTCGGCGTCCAGCTCGTGCCCGGTGGCACCTTACCCGTGTTCGAGCTCAAGGCGCGTCGACTGGTCGACAATCGCGACGAGACGAGTGGATGAGAGCTGCACGTTGAGCCAGGAGAACGCCCCGGCGAACGACGTTCGTGCCGACGCCGTGGAGGCGACGGTGCTCCGCGCCTATGCCGATCTCAAGATGCTGCTCGCCCGCGATGATCTTGCACCGTCGGTGCGGGCGAACCTCGTGGACGCGCTCGCCAGCGTATCACTCGTCGTCCATGACCTGGCGCTGGACTACGAGATGCTCTACGACCTGGGAGTTTGACGCAGGTCGGAGCTAGAGGCTCGACGCCACGCGGTTGAACAAGGCGCCCACCGCTCGATCGAACCGGTCCATGGTCACGATGACCACAGCGGCTACACCAGCGAGGATGAGGCCGTACTCCGCCATACCCTGACCCGGTTGACAGCTCTGCCTCCCGCGCAGCGCGGCCCGCGCCACCATAGCCACGAAGCGCCTCGCTTGTCGCATCTGATCACCCCTACTCGATTGAGGACCGTCGCGATCGAAGCGCGTCGGCTCACCGAGTATAGCAAGGGGATAAGCGGTTTATGGGATCGTACTTGATGTTATTGCGTCAAGGAATAGTTACAGGTACCGCTATGCCGCGGCGACACCCGGAGCTGGAACGAGCGGCTGAACTTGGCGCGACCGGACCAGCAGCGCCATGCTGGCACCTACGAGGCACAGCAAGCCACCAGCGACGAACGCCAACTGGTAGTCGCCCAAAGAATCCCGAATTGCACCGGCCGCGTAAGCTGTCGTCGCAGCCCCGAGCTGATGCGAGAAGAAAATCCATCCGTAAATCGAGCCAAGAGACTTGCGTCCGAATCGCTGAGTCGCGAGGGCGGTCGTGGGTGGAACGGTGGCAATCCAGTCCAGCCCGTAGAGGACGGCAAAGACCAGCAGCCCTGGGTAAAAAGTCACGAATGGCAGCACGAACAACGACAAGCCCCTGAAACTGTAGTAGATGGCCAGGAGCTTGCGCGGGTCGTACCTATCTGACAGCCAACCCGACATAAATGTGCCAATGAAGTTCATGCCGCCCATCACGCCCACGATGGCCGCTGCTGTTATCTCCGGGATTCCGTGGTCGATGGAGTGCGGGATCAGGTGTGTTCCCACTAGGCCGTTCGACGTGGCTCCGCACACGAAGAAGCTTCCCGCCAGGAGCCAGAAGTCTATCGTCCGCATCGCCTGGGACATGCCTAGCGACGGCTCGTTCGCGAGAGCCTGTCGGGCACGAGCGCCAGCGGCGCCGGTCTCCGCTCCAAAGGGCTGGAGGCCCACCTTCGACGGGTCATCTCGCATCCATAGCAGCACGAGGATGAGGATGAAGACGGCTGAGACCGCGAGCAACGTCGACGCGCCACGCCATCCGACAGTCACTAGGATGAACATGAGGAGCGGGATAAAGGTTACTTGGCCAGTCGACGTGGCGGTCCCGAGGATCCCAACGACGAGGCCCCGGCGGGCCACGAACCAGCGGCTGGCGATGGTGGCCGAAAGGACAGAGCCGCCGCCCGCGGTGAGGCCAATAACGACGCCCCAGAGGAGCGTGAACTGCCACAGGGACGTCATCATCACGCTGGCGCCCGTGGCGATTGCGAGCACTGCCAGGTTTGCCACGATGACGGGCCTTGGCCCGAAGCGGTCGATCAGCCGTCCCGAGATGGGACCGCCGAGGCCGTAGAGCAGCAGGTTGACAGAGATCGCCCCTGCGATGGCGGCACGACTCCAGCCAAACTCGTGCTCGAACGACGTAATAAAGACCGAAGGAGCGGCGCGGGTTCCCGCGCTGATGAGCGCGGCGGCGAAGGCGAGCGCGACGACCCACCAGCCGTAGTGGATGTTTGGGAATCGATGCGGGGTCGCCGGGGTCACCGAGCTCAGACTCACTTGTGGATGGCCTGGAACGCGCTCTCCGCCATCACTTCTACCACCGAGCGCCCGCTGCGAACGGCCTGGACCATCTCGGCCTCACGAGCGACGATGCGCTCGGACGCCTCGACGACCTCTTCCGCCCGCTCGGCAGGGATGAAGCAAACACCACTGCCGTCGGCGATCACCAGGTCGCCAGGCCGCACCTGGGCGCCGCCACACTGGATCAGGGTATTGAAAGACTCTTGGATGACGCGGTTCCGCGCGGTGACTGGTACGCCTGCACGGGCATAGACCGGGAAGCCGATCTCGCGGCTGCCATCCACGTCGCGGCAGGCGCCATCGATGATCACACCACGCACGCCCTTCACCTGTGCGGCGTTTGAGAGGATGCCGCCCCAGCTCGACACGTCGGTTCGACCGGCATTGTCGATAACGATGATGTCGCCCGGCTCCGACGCCTCAACCGCGGGGGTCGCTAAGTGATGCTCGGGCTTCGTCAGACCCGCCGGCACGATCTTGACCGTCACGGCACGCCCAACGATGCGCGGGCAAGCCCACACGGGCTTGATGCCGATCACGGCGCCGCGAAGTCCGAGGTGGTCGAGTGCGTCAGAAACCGAAGGGGTATCCACCTGCTCTAGGCGCTTGATCAGCTCGAGATGATCCATTGTGTAAACCTCCACCTAGAAGTCCGTCATTCTGAGCCCAAGCTGAAGAATCCGTACAGGGACCACGGATTCTTCAGGCTTCGCCTTCAAAATGACATGGACGGAGCGTTAGCTGCCGCTGCGCTGGAGCTGATGGTATCCGTACTTGACACGGGCCTCGCGAAGCGACGTGCCCGTCAGCGCCTCTTCGACGATGTGGTCTTCGAGCTCACCGATCTCGATCGCAACCTCGAGCACCTTCTCTTCGTGCTCGCGTTGGATGACGAGAACGCCGTCGTCGTCGCCGATGATCAGGTCGCCGGGGCGGACTCGCACATCTCCGAGAGTCACTGGTACGTTGAGTCCGGACACCTCGACGCGGTCTTTACCCGTTCGCATGAAGCGGCCGCAGCTATAGATCGGATAGTGGTTATCCAACGCTCGGTATACGTCCCGACACACCCCATGGATGACCGTGCCGGCCACACCGCGCGAGTGCGCCACGGCGGTGAGGATATCGCCCCACACGGTGCAGTCGCGCCGCCCATTATTGTCCAGCACAACTACGCCGCCTGGCTCGATGTCGTCGATGTAGTCGCCAACGGTGCCTGGAGGGGAACCCGCTGGAACGTATTGAATCGTATAGGCGCGACCGATCATGCGCTGGCCGTTCTGCAGCGGGCTGATCCCGAAAGCGCTCCCTGGCATGCGCAGACGGTCCAACGCATCCGAGATGTTGGCCGTCGACATACCGCGAAACTTCTCGATTACTGGGTCACTCATTCCCCGCTCCTCATTAAATCGCAGTGATGGGATGGTAGCAGGGCTGCCTGTGCGGAACAACCCAAGCCCGGTAGCTCCATCAGAGTAGACCTGACTTCGCCACACCCGAAACCCCAGAGTGGCGTCGCTTGATTCCATTTCGGGATGTGTGTATGCTGCGGAACGCTGTAGCACACGCGGAGGTGAACACGTTATGCCTGGTGAGAAAAAGTACGCGATCGTTGGCCTGGGACAGGTGTGTGGACCCCAGCCGGGACGAACCCCAAGAGACGTGCAGGCCGAGTCGGCCTGGGCGGCTATCGCAGACGCGGGCCTCAAGCGCGAGGACATCGACGGGGCGGTCGAGGGGCGATCGGGCGGTGGCAGCGGCGACGCGGCGACCTGGGTCGATCCGTTCCCTCGATACATGGGCCTGCCAATCAACTTCTACTACGGCGTTGGTCGAGGCGGAGCGATCGCAGGCCTCGGCATCGCAACGGCGCTCTCGTTCCTGGACCGCGGCATCTCCAACTACGTGATGGTGTCTACCGTGTCTCTCGGGCTGTCACGCAAGTACGCATACCGCGACGCGCAGAAGAGCGGCGATCCGCACGCCGTCGGAACAGCCGGACACGGCGGTCGTGAAGGATACTGGGGAAGCCCGTCGGGCGACGTCGCCGCTGCCACTCACCACTCCTGGATCGCCGCGCGCCACATGGCCGAGTTCGGCACGACCCACGAGCAGCTCGGTTCGATCGCGGTTCAGACGAGGGCCTGGGCGAACAAGAACCCCGATGCCAAGATGTACGGACGGCCGATGACCATGGACGATTACATGAACTCGCCATGGGTCGCGCGCCCGTACCACCTGCTGGACATCTGCCTGGTCTCCGATACGGCGACGACCTTCATCGTGACGACGGCCGAGCGCGCCAAGGACTCACCCAAGCCCGTGTGGATCCTTGGTCAGGGCTTCGGCGAAGCGATCGAGGATAGCTGGTGGGAGAAAGAGAACTACGTTCGTCTCCCAGTCAAGAAGGCGAAGGAAGCGGCGTTCAAGCAGGCCGGGATCGGCAAGATCGAAGAGATCGACTCCGTCCAGTTCTACGACTGCTTTACCGGCGAGGTGATGTTTCAGATCGAGGACTACGGCTACGCGCCTAAGGGCCAGGGCGGCGCCTGGGCAGCCGAAGGCCATATGGGACCGGGCGGCGACCATCCCATCAATACGAGCGGCGGACTGCTCTCCGCGTTCCACAACTCGGACAACACCGGCCTCGCCGAGGCGGTGCGTCAGGTCCGTGGCGAGGCCGGTGAGCGGCAGATCGCGAACTGCCAGACTGCGCTCTCCAGCGGCCACGGCGGCGAGATGCTCTCGCCGGCTCTGTGCTCGATCCACACCACAACCATCCTCGGGAAGGACTAACGTGAGTATCGACCTCCAGTCCGACAAGAACGTCATCGTCGACACGCGCCCGTGGACGAAGCCGTGGCCCAACATCGACTTCGACATCCAGCCCTTCTGGGACGGTCTGAAAGAGCACAAATTCCTCCTCTGGCGCTGCAACCAATGCGGGGAGCACTACTGGCCGAAAGCCTTCTGCATCAAGCACGATCCTGATCCGACGATGAAGAGCATGCAGTGGGTGGAAACCAGCGGCCGCGGCAAGGTCTTCTCGTACAACATCATCTACTACGCATTCCACCCGGGCTACGCGGAGGATGTCCCATACGCCCACCTCGTTGTCGAGATGGACGAGGGCCCAATCGTCAGCAGCACGCTGGTGTGGGGCGACGTGGAGAAGGTGCACGTGGGCATGCCGGTGGAGGTTGTCTACGAAGACCACCCCAACGAGGGCTTTACGATGCTCCGCTGGCGGCCGCTGGAGTAGGGCAACCTATCGCCAGGACCCAAGTCGTCATGCCCAGCAGGGCAAGGACGAACCGTGCCGCGGTATGTTGGTGGTAACGAGTCTGGTGCGCCGGCCGAAGGTACAATTTCGCAGGTCCTGTAGAGGTCGCCATGAGTCGGTCATCAATTCCCGAACCTCCTGGGTTCGCCGAGCTGTCAAAAGCGGAGCAGATCGCCTATGTGCAGGCTCTTTGGGACCGCATTGCCGAGGCACCGGATGACATCCCTGTGCCCGAAGGACACCTCCGTCTCATTGACGAGCGGCTATCAGCGTACCAAAGAGGTGGCGCCTCACGCGCGCACTCCGCCTATGACATCCTGGAGAACTTGGCCCAGGACGCCGATTGACCTATCGGCTGATCACCGACGACCCAGTCGATCGCGACGTAACTTCTGCGTTTTCCTGGTACAACGGCGAGAGCCGGGGCCTTGGGCATGATTTCCTCGCGGAGTTGCGTTCGGTGTACGACCGTATTCTCGAGGGCCCTTTGAAGTATCCCCGTGTGCACTCGTCGACCCGAAGAGCCATTCTTCGCCGCTTCCCGTACGCTGTCTATTTCACCGTTGACGACGACAGCGTCGTCATTCTTGCGGTCCTCCACACGAGTCGCGACCCCGGTGAGTGGCAGCGGCGATAGCAAGGGGCCTCGGCGGGTGAACCCTCCACCTGGTCAACCAAGTTTGCGATCAGGCCTTGTCTAATACGAGACGGACGGGGCCAACGGGGGACCGAAGAGCCGTCTACCTAAAGACGTCCTCGATAAGATATTCGTTCACTTCGTCTTCCGATAGGCCGACTACCTCCTGGAAGACGTAGTCGTTGTGCTCGCCGAGGAGTGGGGCGCGCTCGGGCGGGGCCGCGGCCGCGCGGGAGAGGCGGAAGCCCCAGCGCTCTACGAGGGCGATGTCCAGCTCAGGGTGCTCCACCTCGGTCCAGAGCTCGCGCTCTTTGAGCTGGGGATCGACCTTAAGGAGCTGCTCGAAGTTGTTTACGGGAGCAGCGGGCACTCCCGCCGCCTGGAGCTGCGCCGTCACGTCCTCTGGCGTTTTCCCCGTGGACCACGGTTCGATGACGTCGCGGAACTGCTCTTCGTGGGCCTGGCGTGCGGGTAGGGTCGCGTAGGACGGATCGTCGACGAGCTCCGGTCGGCCGATGGTTTGACAAAGTGCGCGCCACTGCTCGTCGCTGAAGACCGAGATGGCTACCCATTTGTCGTCACCCTGGCAGCGGTACACCTCGTGGGGCGCGGCGAGGGGATGTCGATTCTCCGTCCGCTCCATGAGGGTCCCGTTCACCGTGTACTGCAGCGGCGCACAGCCGGTCCACGAGATCGAGGACTCGTACTGGGCGAGCTCGATCATCTGTCCCTCGCCCGTTCGTCGCCGATGGCGAAGCGCCGCCAGGATCGAGACGACCGCGTGTAGCGGGTTGCAGCTCACGTCCGGGTGCGAATAGGGAGACGGGCTGGAGGGCTCGCGGTCGGCAAAACCCGAGATCATGTTGAGGCCGGCCATCGCCTGGATCCCCCAGCTCACCCCGCCGTAAAAGCTCCGCTTTCCGCCCGAGCCCATCGTCGGCATCGTGAGATAGATCAAATCCGGTTTGACCTCGCGGAGCGCCTCGTAGCTCGCCCCGAGCTTCTCCAGTACCTGGGGCGTCCGGTTGGCGACGAAGATGTCGCTGATAGACACGAGCCGCTTCAGGATGTCCTGCCCCTGCGGCAGCGTCAGGTCGACGGTCACGCTGAGCTTGTTCGGGTTGTACTTGTTGTGGAACCAGGCAGTGTTGATCGGGGACAGGCCGGGTGGACCCGCCTGACGGCCACCGCCGCTCGCGGTGATGCTGGCCTCGGACTCGACGATGATGACCTGAGCGCCATAGTCGGCCAGCATCTTCGACGTCAAGGGGCCGGCTGCGAGAACGCTGAAGTCGACGACGCGGAGTCCCGCGAGTGGTAGCTGAGCTTCAGTCATGAGATCGCTCCTTCGGCACGGAGGCTCGCGAGCTCGGCATCAGAAAGGCCCAACTCCTTACCGTAGATCTCGGCATTGTGCTCCCCGAGGATCGGGGCTCGACGGTACAACCGCCACGGCGTTCCCAATAGCGTGAAGGGACCGCCTGGATAGCGGAAGGTCTGGCCCAGGTTGTCGTGCTCCACGTCGATGAAGAAGTCTCGCGCCTGGAGCTGCGGGTCGACCATGAGATCGGCGGCCGTGTAGACCGCGCCGACCTCCAGCCCTTTGCGCTGCGAGAGGTCCATCGCGTCCTCACGCGAGTAACGCACGATGAAGCGTTGGAACACTTCGTCTATGTGCTCGTAGATCTCCTTCCCTCGCCGCAGCACGGGGTCCTTGTACTTGTCGTCTTCCAGGTCTTCCTGCATGCCCTCGGACTTGAGCCACGCCACAAAGTTGTTCCACTGCGCGGGCCGACCACGGAACCGGAAGTCCGCATAACCGTCGCTGCAAGCGAACATGCCGTTGAGCGCGCTCCCGTGGAAATTGCCGACGCGCGGTTGGCGCAGGACGCCGAGCCGATGGTATTCGGGCATCGAGGCCATCAACGTGAGCGGCATGCAGGCCTGGACCGACACGTCCACCTGCTGGCCACGCCCCGTCTGCTCGCGGAACTCCAGCGCGATCAGCGCTCCCGCCGCGCCCTCGGCCGACGCCTGGTGCATCGCCGGCCCCCCACCCATCATGACCGGCCGTCGGTCTGGCCAGCCGCACATCCAGAGGAGCCCACCGGATGCCTGGCCCACGAGCTCTTCACCCACGTAGTCCTTGAAAGGCCCCGTCTGGCCAAACGGGGTGATGGAGGTCAGAACGAGACGAGGATTGATCTTGTCCAGATTGTCGTAGCCTAGGCCGATGCTCGCGAGGTAGCCGGGATGGAACGTCTCGATCACGACGTCGGCAGTAGCTGCCAAGCGGCGGAACAGGTCCTGCCCGCCCGGCTTGTCGAAGTCCAACGTCACGCCACGCTTGTTGACGTTGAAATGCCAGAAGAACAGGCTCCGCTCGACGCCCGGCTGGTCCTGGTAGAACGGCGGCAGTGTGCGGGTCACGTCGCCATCAGGTGGTTCGACTCGAATGACGTCGGCCCCGAGCCCCGCGAACAGCTTGCCGCAGTAGGCGCCCATCGGCCCTGCCAGGTCCAGAACGCGTAGCCCCTCCAGCGCGCTGGGAGCGTTCGCCACGCCGTTGTTCACCATGCTTCAGCCCCAAACCGAAATGTGCGCCGAAGTATACCCGGCGGCAGCCGCGATCCTAGCCCGCGGCCCGTCGCGGCGTTCCAGGACGTCTCTGACTCGCACGCCAGCGATACGGGGTGGAGGCCTCGGCAGGTATGCGAGCTGCGCAGGCCAGAATTCCGTGGCGGATCGCCGGGTGAGGAACGCTAGCCCTTCAGCTCCCACGTCTCAGCGTTCCACGCCTGGCTGGAGAGCGGGCCGCGAGCGTAGGGGCCGATCAGGCGACTGTTGGTTAAAGTGAAATCGACCTCGTAGAACAACCCCATGCTCGGAAGCTGGTCCGTTTGGATGTGCAGGAACTGACGCAGCGCCTCCACCCGCTCCGTGCGCGGCACCGTGGTCACGTAGAGGTCGATCCAGCGATCCATCTCGGGGTTGCGATAGCGCGGGTTGTTGCCCGTGGCGGTGAAGCGGTTCTCGGGGAGCGGAGCCGAGGCGCTATGGAACCGCCGCACGTCCGTCGAGCTGGCGGAAGTGGCACCCGAGACCATCTCGAAGGCGGGGAACTGCGCGCGATATTCTCTGTCGCTGATGCGCTGGGGCGGGATCATCACCGGGTCCACGTCGACGCCGATTGCCTTCCAGTAGTCCGCGACGGCGAGGACGATCTTTGGCTGGATCTCGCTTCGGGTGGTCGTATAGATCTGGACGGCGAGCCGCTGCCCGCCGCTGTCGACGAATACGCCGTCCGCTCCACGGCTGTATCCCAGCGCCCCAATCGCCTCGCCCGCCCCGCGCGGATCATACTCATAGCGCACCAGCGCATCCTGCACCGCCCCGAACTCCGCGAGGTCGGGCGCGATCAGCGAGTGGGCGACGAAGCTCTGCCCATTCGCCAGGCTATCGACGAGCTGCTGACGATCGATGGCCTGGAGCATCGCCCGCCTGAACCGAACGTCGGTGACAACCGTTGGATTCGAGTTGATGAACTGGCTGTGGATTGGATACCAGGAGCGGAAGCTCCCGGTCGCCCTCAGCTCCGAGCGCTGGTTCAGGATCTCCTGCGCCTGCTCGACAGGGATGAGGGCGCGACTCATCGTCAGGTCAATGGCACCCGCGAGGAGGTTCGCCGTCATCGTGTTCGGATCGGTGATGAAGCGGACTTCTATCTCGTCGATCTTCGGGCGACCCAGCACGTAGCCGTCGTACGCCTGCAGGATGACGTGGGCATCGGTCGCCCAGCTCTTCATTCTGAACGGACCGGCTCCGACGAACCCGTCGGTCCAATAGGGGAGCGAGAAGAAGCTCGTCTTATCGTCTGCATACGCCTGCGCCAGCAGGTGACGGGGCAGCGGGAGCGCCATCAGGTAGCTAAACATCAAGTCCGCTTCGATGTACGGCTGGTTCCAGCGGACGACGATACTGGCGGCGTCAGGAGTCTCGATCGCTTCGATGAGATCAAAAGCAGTGTTCCGTGGAATGCCGAGATCCGGATCCTGCTCGATGGTCGCGCCGAACACCAGATCTGCAGAGGTCACCGGCGTCCCATCGTGCCAACGCGCGGCAGACTTGATCTTCCAGCTTGTCTCCATTCGCCCGTCTGGAAGCAGCTTCCACAGTCCGTTCTCGATTGTCGGAACCTGCCCGGCAAGCTGGGGGTACAACGTGCCCTTCTCATCCGCGTGGACCAGTCCCGCCGTCGTCAGCTCTTCGATGGCCTCCAGCCCGGGGACACTCCCGACGCTGCGGTTCGTCTTCTGCTGAGCAAGCGAGGAAGGCGTGCCGCGGATCATGGCGACGATGCGCTTCGGCGTGCCCCTCGAGCTCGCCTCTTCTCGCGGCGCCGAGCTGGTCGGCTGGCTCCCAGGCGAAGAGCAGGCGGCGGCGACCAAGAGTGCGAGTCCTACCAGGCCGGGAGCCTTGATCATGGCTCCTCTCTCCAGTACCGGTAAGGAGCCTCGTCGGAGCGGCCAACCCGCCCCTCTTCCCGCAGCATCTCCAGATGCGCGACCAGCGTGGCGATGGCGTTGCGCCGAAGGTGGCCCTTGAAGTCAAGCCAGCTCATTGGCTTCGTGTCAGCCCAGAGGCGCTCGCCAATCTGGTACGGCGTTAGGTCATCCGACGAGAGAATGTTCAGGACGCGCTCGCGCCGCTCGAGCTGGTGAGCGCGGAGCGCCCGGGCGCGGCTCTGGATATCGAAGAGCGGCTCCCCGTGGCCGGGCAACGTCACGGTGAAGCTCGACTCTGCAAACTCCGCGAGTGATGCAAGATAGCCCGGCAGCGGATTGAGTGCAGTATCGGGGTGCAGCCCGACGTTTGGCGACACCGACGGCAGGATATGGTCCCCGCACAGGACGGTGGAACGTTCGGCGTCCACGAAACATACGTGCCCGGGAGTGTGCCCGGGCGTCCACACCACGTCGAATGCGTACGGCCCGATCTCGATGCGATCGTCCTGCCCATACGTCTGAGCTTGCTCGATCAGCTCCGACGTGCGCATCGGCGGGATGTCGGTCTTCGACGCAAGCGGAGCGGCCTCTTCTGCCGGCGTGCCTTGATCGCACAGCCAGTCTCGCATCTGGTCATGAAAGCGAGCGGCATCAACGTAGCGACGGTGGAAGAAATCCAAGTCGCGTTTGTGTGCCCAGATGGTCGCACCACTCTCGGCTGCGATGCGCTCGGCCAGGCCCGAATGATCGTGGTGGGCGTGGGTGAGCAGGACACGGTTGATGTGGCCGATGGGGATGTCGAGCTCGTCCAAGCCGCGGTTGAGCAGCTCCCACGTCTCGTCCGTGCCGAGCCCACAGTCCACGATTGCCACACCGTGCTCGTCTTCGACGAGGTACGCGTTAACCGTCCCGAGGAAGCTCGTCCCGAGGGGTAGGGCCATCTGCCAGATGCCCGGGGCACACGAGCGCGGTGGAGCGTAGTCTGTCAAAAGGTGCCTCTCAACTAGCGTCACGCGGAGCCATCCGGTGATCCCATGATGCGCGGGGAAGCTAGTTCCTGCAAGCCAGTCCGACTGCGCTAATGGGCGGACGGCGGAGGCGCGACCGGCCGTGGAGGTGCGTTGATGCGGAACCACTCCTCATTCATGCCCGTGCCGAATGTGATGTCGTCTAGCGGCAGGCGAGCCTCGGCGGCGCGGATCTCTCCCACGGTAATGGTGGCGTATGAGGTATCGATCTTGTGGATGACCTCGAACTCCATCGCGCCGACGCAGTCCAGCAGAATTGGGCATCCCGTGTGGCCGATCTTGTGTGGGACAGTCGCGAACTTATCGACGTCGCGCCCCGATTGATAGGCGAAGTGCGCCGTCAACTCGATCTGGTGCTCGAGGAGCGGGTGGATAGCGAAGACGCCGCTCTCCATGATGATCTCGTGGCTGTAGTCGTGTTTCGAGACGCACACGATGAACTTCACAGGGTTGCTTCGGAAGGCGCCGATGCCCGCCGTAACCAGCGATCCGCACAGGTCAGGCCCGCGATGAGACGTCATGATCCAAAGGGGCCGGTAGACGGAGTTCATCAGCTTGTCGGCCACCTCGTGATCGGCAATGTTTTCGTGCACCCGCGGCCACTCCAAGCTTAGGAGGTTGGCTGCCAAGCCGACCCGCACGACGAAGGTCTGCACACGCGCCGCTCGCAGTCTGCCCATTATGCAGCGCGACCCACTGAGGCACCGCCGATGGATTGGGGAACGATTCCATGGTAGGATTCATGCCATGAAAACCACCATCGACGCCGCCGGGCGACTGGTCATCCCGAGCGCCGTGCGCAAGGCAGCGGGCATTGAAGCTGGAATGCCGCTTGATGTCCGATGGCGGGACGGGCGGATCGAAATCGAGCCTGCCCCGACGGAAGTCCGGCTCGAACGAAGGGGACGCCTGCTGGTCGCAGTACCGGAGATCGAAGTGCCACCCCTCAGCTTCGAGATCGTTGAGGACACCCGCGACATACTGCTTCGGGAACGAGACGGAAACTCGTAGCCACGGTGGCACGATTCATGCTCGACACGAGCGTGATGGTCGCGGCCGTATGCGGCTGGCACGAGCATCACACAGAGGCGGCTGCCGACATCGAGGAACGACTGGACCGCAGCGATGTCCTCACCGTAGCAGGGCCAGCGTTGATCGAAGCCTACTCCGTTCTGACCCGCCTGCCACCGCCCCATCGCCTTAGCCCGACCAATGCGCACGCGCTCCTTGACGCGAACTTCCTCGCAACCGAGCCAATCGTCTTGGGCGCTGGCGGCTATCGACAACTCCTGCTCGAAGCTACAACGTCGGGCATCGCGGGCGGACAGATCTACGATGCCGTCATCGCAGCTTGTGCGATGACAGCAGGCATTGACACGCTGGTCACTCTGAATGCCCGCCACTTCAACCGCTTCGCAGGTCCTACTCTCGAGATTGCTGTGCCCGGAGCCAAGGAATAGAGCTGATCTCTCAGGCGACGGGGCGGAGAGTGCGTGATATGATGGGCCACTTCGGCGGAGGGGCTCATGCGTATCGAAAACGTCCGCGTGCGGCAGGTCGTGATGCCGCGGCTCGACCCAACTTGGCGGACAGCCTCTTACGCCGCTGCCTCCGTCGACACAGTCATCCTAGAGATCGATGCCGAGGGCGCTAGCGGGATCGGCGGGATCGCGGCACGGCCGCCGGGCCGCGGCACGCCTGCCGGCGACATGGCTGCGCAGATCGACGGCGCAGTGCGCCGGATCCTGGTCGGCGCTGACGCGATCGAGCACACGGAGCTGATCGCCAAGCTGCGAGCCGCGGGCGTCGATCGGTCGGTGGTGACCGCGGTGGACATGGCGCTGTGGGACCTACTGGGGAAGGCGAAGGGGCTGCCGTTTCACGCCTTCTGGGGTGGGGCCGCACAGCGGTCGCTCCCGATCGTGCGCATGGTCGGCATCAAGTCGCCGCGCGACCTCGTCGCCGCGACTGGCGAGATGATGGAAGAGGGCTTCAGCCACTTCAAAGTCAAGCTCGGGACAGGTGTGGCCGAGGACATCGAGCGCATCCGCGCGCTGCGAAGCGAATACGGGGATGCACCGTGGATCGCGATCGACGGTAACGGCGCGTACTCGGTGGACGACGCGATCGAGCTCAGCCGCGGTCTCGAGGCCTTCGACGTTCGCCTGATCGAGCAGCCGATCGACTACACGGACATCGATGGGCTGGCACGGCTTACCGCCGCGAGCCCGATCCCCGTTCTGGCCGACCAGTCCATCACCGGCCTAGAGGCCGCGCTGGAGGTCTGCCAGCGGCGGGCCGCCCACATGGTCTCAATCAAGCTCGGACAGGCGGGTACGATGGATGAATGTCGCCGCGTCGCCGAGATGTGTCTCGCGTTCGGCGTCCGGGTCCACGTCGGCGGAACCGGCAGGCCGGCCGTCATCGACGCGGCACATGCACAGCTCGTCGCGTCGATTCCGGGCATCGAGCCGGAGTGCGAGGTCGGCGAGTGCCTGGCGCTCACTGGAGACATCACTGGCGGCATGACTATCCGTGATGGGGCATGGGAGATTACCGATTCCCCCGGCCTCGGAGTGACGATCGTAGCCTGACATGACGTTGGAGGAGATGCCCGTGCGAATCATGTTCTTGAACCAGTCGCCGCTCAATCCTGGCGCCACCGGCCGTGACACGCGGGTGCAGGACCTCCTCCGCAGCTACTGCTCGCCCGGAACCGAGCTCGACCTGCTCTACCCGGACGACTTCGAGGGCTCGCGCGTCATGCAGGCCATGGGCGCCCAGAACATCCTCACGGGCCTCCATCACGCGATGGCGACCCCCACGCTGATCCGCAAGACGGTGTGGGCGCAGGACAACGGCTACGACGCCGTCATCCAGAGCAACACCTTCGACCCCGGTGTCGAGCCCGGCCGCCTCGCCGTGCGCATCCCGGTCATCGGGGTGCTACGAACGACACTCCACGTCGCCTCAAACCTCGCCGATCGCATCGGCATCACCGTTCCGCTCGCGGGCCACGTGCCGTACACGTGGCGAATCATCCGCTCATACGGCATGCAGGATTTCGTGACGGACATCCGCGCCGTCGGCGTCTACGGCGAGAACATGGACCAGCGGAAGAACGAGCTATTCGAGAACGCCGTGAAGACGATGCAAGGAGTGATCCGCGACACGAGCCCGGCCTGCATCATCCCGCTCGGGGGGGCGCTCATTCCGTACGTCGTCGACCCGGCCGACCTCCAGCGTGAGGTCGGTGTGCCGGTGTTGAACACGAAGGCCATCGGAATCGCCTTCGCGGAGATGTGCGTTCGGAACGGTATGTCTCATAGCCCGATTACTTATCCGTCGGGCAATCTGAAAACCGAAGACTTCGCCGCCCGAGTCCAGTAAGATGCCGGCGCCCGGCCCGTCGGACCTCGGTGAGCGACCGCGATCTGGTCTCCTTCTCCCTTGAGCGCCATGAACCCCAAACGTTGGTTCATCATCACGTGCATCGCGGCTCTCACCGCGTGTAGCTCGGGCGGTCCCGCCACTTCCGGGCAGGCTAGAAGCGACGCTGCTCAAAGCGCACCGACGGTTGCGGCACCTCGGACCGTGAAAATGGTCGTGCGGTACGAGGTGAGCGACCTCTCGTCCAAGATCTCAGGACCGAGCAGCCCGTCGCTAACGCGACGCGTCTTCAACGCCGCGCTGGCGCTCGCCGACACCAAGGGCAAGGTCCACCCGTATCTCGCCGAGTCGCTGCCGAAACTCAACACCGATAGCTGGCGCGTTTTCCCCGACGGCCGCATGGAGACAACCTACAAGCTGCGCCCGAACCTCACGTGGCACGATGGCGCGCCGCTAACCGCGGACGACTTCGCCTTCGCGTACCGCGCCTACAGCGCGAAGGACCTGGCCCTCTTCCTCCCGACGCCACAGGACAAGATCCGCGAGATCGTCGCGGTCGACGCAGTCACGGTCTTGATCCGTTGGGACTCGCTGTACCCGGACGCCGGCGCGCTCCTCGACCAGGACCTGGATCCGCTTCCCCGCCACATCTTGGAGGGGCCACTCGAGACCTTCGAGCGGGACTACGCGACCCGAGAGGCATTCGTCTCCCACCGATACTGGACGACCGAGTACGTCGCCGCGGGCCCGTATCGACTCGTCCATTGGGAGCCGGGCGCATACCTGGAGGGGCAAGCATTCGACAGGCATGCCCTTGGGCGCCCGAAGATCGATCGCGTGCAGGTGATGGTCTTCGGCGACGAGAACACGGTGCTCTCAAACCTCCTTGCTGACAACGTCCACTACGCGGCGCGGCTCAGCTTGCGCTTCGAGCACGGGCTCGTTCTCCGTCAGAACTGGGGCACGACGAAGGGCGGCATCTTCCTGGAATCCTCGCCCATCGTCCAAGCGGCGATTCAGTTCCGCCCGGAATACCTCAAGACACTCGCGCTGATGGACGTCCGCGTCAGACGCGCGCTCGCCTCCACCATCGACAAAGATGACTTGAACAATGGCCTATTCCAGGGCGAGGCGACCACCGGACACACCTTCATCTCGCCCGAGTTCGGCCACTATTCCACCGTCGATCAGGCGATCACGAAGTACCCTTTCGACGCCAGGCGCGCCGAGCAGCTCATGAACGAGGCGGGCTTCTCAAAGGATCGCGGGGGCCTCTTCGCCGACACCGCGGGCCAGCGATTCCAGCCCGACCTCTGGGTCACCGCGGGTCCGCTGTTCGAGAAGCAGCTCGCGATTATGATCGACACGTGGCAGAAGTCGGGCGTCGATGCGCAGGGGTGGGTCATTCCGGTGGCTCAGACGCGCGACAACGCGACCCGCATGCAGTTCCCGGGCCTCTTGAGCCACGGCGTGAACACGGCGGAGCGCGACGCCATCGTCAACATCACCACCGCCGAGGTCGGAACCGCGGCGAATCGCTGGAGCGGGACGAACCGCGGCGGCTACGCAAATCCAGACTACGATCGGATGGTGGACATCTACAGCACGACGCTCGATCGTCCGCAGCAGATCCAACGCGTGACCGAGATCATGAAGTTCCGGAGCGACGAGTTGCCGACGATCATGCTGTTCTTCAACTACAGCGTTATCGCCCACACGGCAGCGCTGAAGGGGCCGACGACCCACGCGCCGAACACGACACCTTATTGGAACCTGCAGGACTGGGAGCTGATCTGACCGAGGAGGTTTCCCCATGCCCAACGTGCTGATCGATTCCGACGGCCACGTAAGCGAGCGCGACGAGGTGATTCTCGACTACCTACCGGAGCCCTTCACGGGACGGCGAGAGCTGCTCCAGCGCCCGATCTTCCCCCTGGGCGACAACTTCCACCGCATGGCGGAGAGCCTCCTCGACGGTCGCAAGGGCGAGGATCGCGGCGACGAGGATCGCAGTGCCCTGCCAATCTGGCAGGACCTGATGGACGAGAGCGGGATGAAATGGTCCGCGCTCTACCCGACGCGCGGGCTCTACATCCACGAGTGGCACTCTCCCGAGTGGGGAGGAGCGGTCGCTCGGGGCTACAACGATTGGCTCTACGACGCCTACGTGTCAAAGGATTCGCGCCTCAAGGGCATCGCGCTCCTCCACCTCCACGACATCAACGCGGCCGTCGCGGAGCTGCGCCGCTGCGTCCTCGAGCTCGGCTTCGAGGGGGTCGTGCTCATGTGCGGAGGCCTGCAGCAGCCGCTGGGGGACGAGCATTACTTCCCGCTTTACGAAGAAGCACAGCGACTCGACGTCGGCGTCGCCGTGCATGGCGGCGCGGCCGCCGCTCTCGGCGGCGAAACGGCAACCGCCCTCTGGAAGGTTCGGGCCATGAGCCACCCCTCGGGGCAGATCAGCTCGTTCATGAGCATGGTCAACGGCGGTGTCCTCGACACATTCCCACAGATTCGCCTGGCGTACCTCGAGGCAGGCTGCGGGTGGGTCCCCTACCTCGTCGATCGAATGGATCGGGTCTACTATGGCCGCGGCGCTCGCCTCTCCAGCGTCCTCAAGCAGTCCCCGAGCGACCACCTCGCGGAGGGACGCATCTTCGTCCACGCGGAGCTCGACGAGAAGATGCTGCCGGTTGTCGCGCAGACCGCGAGCCGGGAAGACATCTTCATGTATGCCTCGGACTATCCGCACGAGCCGTGGAGCGAGATGATCAAGGAGCTGGACGAGTTCGTCGAGCGATCCGATCTGAGCGACGCGCTCAAGACGAACACCCTCAGCACCTCCGCCCAGCGCTTCTACCACCTGGACGAGGATGGCAATCGCACCGGTCCCCGGGCGCACGCCGCCAACGGCCAATGAAGATCGGCGAGCGGTCGCTAACGCTGGAGCGCGACGGCATCGCGGGCCACGTGTCCTACCCTGAGCGGGAGCACGCTGGCCCCGCGCTCATGTTGCTCCACTCCGTAACCGGCCGCATCGGTTACCTGAAGATCGAGGCGCGGAAGTTCGCCAAGCTTGGGTACACGACATTCGTGCCCAGCCTCTTCCCGCCGCTCGGCGCGCCCGCCGTTCCCAACATCGAGTTGGGGGCAAAGATCCAGGCCGAGACGTCCGACGCGCAGTTCATGTCGATCATCGAGAACTGCTGGGGCTTCTTGAGTGGACGCGCCGACGTGGACGACGAACGCATCGCCATCGCCGGCTACTGCATGGGCAGCCGTCTCGGCATCCTGTACGCGGCCCAGAAGCCCGAGGTTCGAGCCTTCGTGGGCTACTATCCCACGGTGCACGAAGAGCCGCGGACCGAGCTCCGGCCAAAGATGCCGTGGGAGGCCGCAGTCGAGATGCGATGTCCGTCGATCGTCGTGTATGGATCCCAGGACAACGTTACAACCGTCCCGATGCAGCAGCGGATGTGGGCGGCCTTCCTGGAGAACGAGCAGCCTCTCGATTGGCACTTCATCTCCACGGGCGGCCACGGCTTCGTGGACCCGGACAGCGCGAACTACAACGCCTACTCCGCGGAGATCACCTGGCCCATCGTGGCCGACTTTCTCGCCAGGGAGCTCGACCCATGACGGCAATCGAGGGCTTCGCATACACACGGACCCTGTCGGACTTCGCACACTCGATCGAGACGGCAAAGGTACCCGCGGACGTCGCCCACGAGGTCGGACGCATCGTCCTAGACGCGATCGGCTCCGCGGTGGCAGGCCGAGTCATCCCCGCAGGCCAGATCGCCGTGGACCTGGTCAGGGATGAGCACGGCCCGCTGGAGACGGTGGTCTATGGCGCGAACCGCGCCAGCGTCATGCCAGCCGTCTTCGCCAACACCGTCCTCACCAACGCCCTGGACTTCGACATCTACGGACCCGAGGGCCACGTCGCCCCTGTCGTAGTTCCCGTCGCGCTGGGAATCGCGGACGCGATAGGCGCTCCTGGCTCCGAAGCGTTCGCGGGCGTCGTGGCCGGTATGGAGGTCGGAGGTCGTGTCGGCGGGGCGCTCCGAAGACCCGGCATGGGTGGCGCACGTTCGCTCGGCGCCGTTCGGGGACACGGCCACGTCGTCTTCGGAGCGGTCGCCGCGGCGGGGCGGGTGCTGCGCCTGACGCCTGACGAGATGCACCATGCGTTCGGCATCGCTGGGTACAGCGCGAATGTGCCAACGCTACGGAAATTCTTCGCCTCGCCCCACGCCCCGATGACGAAATACGACCATCTGGGCTTGATGGCGCAGAACGGCCTCCAGGCGGCGCTCCTCGCCAAGCGCGGCTTCACGGGCGACCTCGACGTGCTGGAGGGAGACATCGGCTTCTGGCGCTTCGCCGGCGGACAGGGCTGCGACTGGGAGCACCTGGTCAAGAACCTCGGGACCGATTGGACGATCCGCGAGGTCTCCTACAAACCCTTCCCCGTGAGCCTCTACACGAACCCCGGGATCGTCACCGCGCGCCGCGTCGCCGCGGAGAACGGCCTCCGCCCCGACGAGATCGAGCACGTCCAGATCCGCACGACCCGCGCCGGAGATACTCCTGAAAAGACGCAGCTCCGGCATTCGCTCGATGCCTGGGACAACGCGAATTACACGATGGCCGCGGGACTCTTCGACGTCCGACCTCTGCGATCTTGGCAGGAGCCCCAAACGTACCAGCGCAAGGACCTGATCGACTTCATGAAGAAGGTCGAGATCACACGCATGCGCGAAGGCGAGCTCACCTCGACCGGCAACTACTGGGAACGATGGTCGCCAGTGCGCGTGACGATCAAAGCTCGCGGGCAAACGTTCGAGGGCGCTGACGACTTCCTGCCGATGATCGACGACGAGGGGTTGAAGGCGAAGTTCCACGAGAACGTCGCCGGCTTCATTCCAGAGTCTCGCGCTCGGCAGCTCGAAGACGCTTGCTGGAACCTCCCTGGACTGCAGCGCGCTCGCGAGCTTGTAGATCTTCTAATGGGCGGCTGACGAGGATACAATCAGCCCACATCCGAACTGCGTGACGCGAATAACAGTCAAGAAGCCGCTTGAGGCAAAGGAGGCGATCGGTGTCTGAGAACGTGCGTCTGTATGCCGGCACCCATGAGGGGCTGTACATCCTTCGCCCGAACGGCGGGAAATGGACCGAGGAGAGTCGCGCCCTGGAGAGCGGGATCATCGACTCGATGGTCGGCTGCGTGGGCCGCCCCGAGCGCGTCTACGTGGGGGTAGCCCACGACGGCGTCTACCGAACCGACGACGCGGGCAAGCACTGGACGAAGTCGCTGGAGGGCGACGTCCGTTCCCTCGCCATCGATCCGCTCCACGAAGAGGTTGTGTACGCGGGCATGGAGCCGACTCACCTCTTCCGCAGCGAGGACGGCGGCGGCACCTGGAACGAGGTCATGGGACTCATGGCCATGCCGATCGAGGTGCAAGACAACTGGTGGTCGCCCGTCTCAGGCGTCGGCCACGTCCGCAACATCTTTGTTCACGCCGACGACTCGAACACGCTGTACTTGGCATTGGAGCACGGCGGCATCGTCCGCAGCTTCGATCGCGGCGAGACGTGGGAGGATGTGAGTCAGGGCATCGACTACCTGGACATCCACCTCGTCGCCGGCCTTCCGAACAGCACCAGCCGCTACTTCGTCTCCTCCGCCCGGGGCTTCTTCACCAGCGACGATCCGGCCCAGGGTTGGGTACGGGCGGAGAATGGGTTTACCCGCGACTACTTCCACGACTTCATCTTCCTCCCGCCCGTGGCGGGCGCGCAGAATCCGACGATGCTGATGGCGACCGCCGACAAGTCGCCCGGCTACTGGGATCGGCCCGAGGGTGTGCGCTCGGCGCGCGCCGCGATCTTCCGCAGTGAAGACTGCGCTGGGTCGTGGCACCGCGTCGTCGAGGGCCTCCCCGAGACGATCGACGCGATGATCTCGACGCTGGCGAATCACCCGTCGGACCCGAACACGGCGTACGCTGGCATGGGTGAGGTCAGCCGCGGCCACGCCCACGGCGAGGCCGGCCGCGGCTGGATCGCGGTTACCCACGACCGTGGCGAGAGCTGGCAGGACTTGGGCGTCGAGCTACCGGCCGACCGCGTGGTCTGGGCGGCGCCCGACTGAGCCAACGGAAAATTGGTGGGTTAGTTGCTGCGTTCGGGCCGATACCCCCCTCCCTAACCCTCCCCCGCAAGGGGTGAGGGAACTGGCAACCTGCTCCCGCAACGGGGGAGGAAGTGGCAAGCCTCCCCCCCCCGAGGAGGGAGGGGAAGTGGCCCCCTCCCCCTCAACGGGGGAGGGTTGGGGTGAGGGCGGCGTCTCCTTCCGGAAGCCAGTGCCATACAATGCCGCTATGCCCACCCAGCACCTGCCGTACAACGGCGAAGACCTCGGCCCCCATCCGCACGTCGCGGTGATCTTTCGCGATCAGATTGGCGACTTTCTGATCGCGACGCCATTGATGCGCGGATTGCGGGAGCGCTTTCCAGGACTCACGCTTGACTATCTCGGTGGCGATCGGACCCGCGAGCTCGAAGAGGCAAGCCGGCTCGTCGACAGTCGCTACTCGCTCTTCGGATCCGCAGAAGACTCTGGCCTAGCGAGCTACCTCGACATGCGGCGCACCGCCGCTGGCCCCTACGATCTCGCCCTCAACCTGGAGTTCGACCGGCGAGCCGCCGAGGCCAGCGCCATGACGAGGGCCCGATACGTCGTCGGCGCATCACTGGACGCGGATGGCGAGCCACGGGTCATTCACCCGGGCGCGCCGATCGATCGCCTCTGGGCGGACATGCGCTGGAATCGCGCCGACCTGCAGGTGGATTACCCCGAGCTACGGTCCTCGTACATCGGAGAGATCTTCTGCCAACTCGCACGAGTCGAAACCGACTCTGCGCGCACCGAGGCACCGGTTGCCGACCCGCCGATGCCGATCCCGGCCCTCCTTCTGTGCACGGGGGCGAATCGCAGCGCCAAGCTTTGGCCCAACGCACACTGGAGCGCACTGGCAGAGTGGATCGAGAGCTCTGGCCTGACCGCGGGACTCCTCGGGGCGGCGCCTGGGCCAGGGAACCGCTACCAGACTGGCGGGGTCGATGAGGCGCTGATAGCATCGGGCGTGATTGATCTACGCGGGAAGCTGACGCTCCCCGAGGTCGCGGGCGCACTGCGCCTCGCGAGCGTGCTGGTCACGGTCGACAGTGGGCTGATGCATCTCGCGGCCGCCGTCGATGCCACAACTGTTGCCCTCTTCGGCGCCAGCCCGCAGCGGCTCTGGGCACCCGCGTCCCGCGCGGTCCGGATCATCGAGCCGTCCAACCCGTGCTCCGCCTGCGAGGACAACCGCTTCAAGAACCCCGATTGTTTGCTACCCATCCATCAGTGCATGCTCAGCGTCGAGCCAGAACGAGTCATCGCCGAAGTCGAACGCATCTTGAGTCAGAGGTGTGCGACGTGAAAGCCACGAAGACCGTAAACCTTGGTATCGCGGGCCTGGGCCAGGCCGCCGCTTCCATGCTCCCGGACATCACCGCGCACCCGTCCGTGCGCCTCGTGGCCGCGGCAGACGTCCGCCCTGAAGCACGCGAGCGGTTCGCTGCCGAATTCGACGGCGAGGTCTACGAGCGGGTCGAAGATCTGTGCGCCAGCCCGACTGTTGACGCCGTGTACGTTGCGACTCCGCACCAGTTTCACGCACCCCACGCGATCGCCGCGGCGAGCCAGGGTAAGCACGTCCTCCTCGAGAAGCCAATGGCGCTCACGCTGGAGGATTGCGACGCGATGATCTCGGCCGCTGACGCGAATGGCGTTCACCTCCTGGTCGGCCGAGGCTCCCACGGGTTCGATGCCGGCGCGCTGGCGATACGCCAGATGATCGCGAGCGGTGAGTACGGCGCGCTTCGCATGGTGAACACCTGGCACTACGGCGACTTCATGTACCGGCCACGCACTCCCGAGGAGCTCGATACGAAGCTCGGCGGCGGGGTCATCTTCAACCAGGGTCCGCACCAGATCGATCTCGTTCGCGTCCTGGCGGGCGGCATCGCCCGCAGCGTGCGCGCGATGACCGGCGTCTACGACCCGGCGCGCCGATCAGAGGGCGCCTTCAGCGCATACATGGAGCTCGAGGGAGACGTTGCCGCGACGATCGTGTACAGCGGCTACGACCGCTTCGACACGGACGAGTTTCACTGGTGGATCGGGACCTACGGCGCGGAAAAGAATCCCGAGCATCACGGGAGCA
>Ga0080064_1002424_pt1 | contig 31756 bp, 31 predicted proteins | sample Subgrocontami54m_FD_69260 | JGI IMG/M metagenome (GOLD analysis project Ga0080064, IMG submission 69260) | Subsurface groundwater microbial communities from S. Glens Falls, New York, USA - GMW46 contaminated, 5.4 m (SPADES assembly) (version 2) ...
CGTCAAATCCCTTATAGCAGGTTCAGAAAGTAGTTTCCAAACCCTGCCCTATGGAGCAACGCTCGGAGCTGAACCTAGCGGCGATTAAGCAGGCGCCTGAGGCGCTCCGTTTCCTCCGGCGTGCTTGGGCAGAGCACCACGCCCTCGCCAAGGCGTTTTGCCTCTGAGGAGCTCGCAAGAAGCAGGCACAGGTCGCCACTCGTGGTATCGAAGCGCCAGACATTTGGCTCAAGTTTCACAACCTCATATCGTCCAACGACTGGGCCCGACTGCGACGAAACAGGGGCCGGCGCCGGCACGGTGACGATTGTCGGCGGTTTTTCTTTGAGGACGGCGAATGTTAGCAGAGCGAGCCACAAGACGAGGAATCCGGTGAATAGGTTCTCCTTCATGTGCCCTCCTATTAAGAATCAACACTGGGACAATCTTGCGGATGGATGGTTGCTAATACTCCACAACACGGTTCCGTCTCCGCCCGAAGTCTCCAGATCCCGCACAGGGAAGAAGCTTCAGTGCGCGGGCTTGCTCGAGGCCACGCGCGCGATCTTCTCGATGACGATGGCCTTGGAGCCGTTGCGCTGGAAGACCTTCCCGGTGACCGTTACCTTTTCCCCGGCAAACGGCATCAGCTTCTGGTTCTGGCCGGTGGCGGGGATGCCGCCGGAGATGGGCCAGTAGATGGTCCCGTCCGCGGTCAGAATCACGAGCGGCGAGCCGGCCTTGGCGCAGGAGCGGGCGCAGGCCGCGTTGATGGGTTTGTCCAGATTCTTGGTGTAGGCGCAGGAGGAGTCGAGGACGTAGCCTTCGACCTTGTCTTTCCCCTTGCCGCTCTGCTGCGCCGTCGCGGCGGCGACGAGGAGCAGGGCCAAGGGTACCGCCAAAGTGAATACGTGAACGCGCTTCATATGTACCTCCAGCGCTTGTCGGGCCCGTCGTAAGAGTCTCGGCAGGGTAGGGCTCCCTCGCTGCGCTCGGGATGTAAGTAGTAAACCCAAGCTTACTACGGGCAGGGAAGGGCGCGATTGTATAATCCAATTCCGATGCTGAAGTACTCCATCGTCGTCCCCTTCCACAACGAGGAAGAGAGCGTGACGCTGCTCTACGACCGCCTGAAGGCGGTGATGGAGCACACCGGGGAGGGCTTCGAACTGGTGTTCGTGGACGACGGCTCGAACGACGGCACCTTCCGCCAACTGGAAGAGATCGCCAAGGTGGATAGCCGGGTGACGGTCCTTAAGCTGAGGCGAAACTTCGGGCAGACGCCGGCGCTGGTGGCGGGCTTCGACCACGCGCGCGGCGAGTACATCATCGCCATGGACGGCGACCTGCAGGACGATCCCGCCGACATCCCGCTGTTTCTGGAGAAGATCGCCGAGGGTTACGACATCGTGAGCGGGTGGAGGCGCAACCGCGCGGCCAACTTCCTGCTGCGGCGCGTCCCTTCGCGCGTGGCCAACTGGCTGATGGCGCGGCTGAGCGGCGTGGACCTGCACGACTTCGGCGCCACCTTCAAGGCCTACCGGCGCGAGCTGATCCGCGAAGTCCCGCTCTACGGCGAGTTGCACCGCTTTATCCCGGCGCTGGCCTCGGGCGTGGGCGCTTCCATCTGCGAGATCGAGATCCGCAACCGCAACCGCGAGGGCGGGCGCTCGCACTACGGCATCACGCGCGTGGTGCCCGTGTTCTTCGACCTCATCACCATCCGCTTCCTGCTGGGCTACCTGGGGCGGCCACTGCACTTTTTCGGCAGCTTCGGCATGACCGCCTTGTTCGCGGGCGCGGGAATCGCAGTCTGGCTGATGGGACTGAAGCTCCGCTACCACACCCACGTCATGACCGAGCACGGGCCGCTGATGATGTTTGCGGCGGTGCTCATCCTGGCGGGCGTGCAGCTGTTGGCGCTGGGCCTGCTGGGCGAGATGCAGGTGCGCCACTTCCACGAGCCCGCACACCGCGCTCCCTACGTGGTGGAGCGCATCTTGCGCGCCGACAAGAGCCAGGAATCCACGCTGGCGGACTAGGGCGCTTTCGGCGACTCCCCACCGCCTCCTTCCTGGGGGGCTCTTCAGGTTTAAGGACAGCAGGTTCCTCGCTTCGCTCGGAATGACAACTCCTGTAAGGCGGGAGGTAGCCACAAAGTCACCAGGTCACGGGGGCGGGGAGCATATCGCCGCGCTATAATCCGAGATTCGGGCATGACTCCCATCACCCAACCCGCGCTGCGCCTGGCCAGGCGCATGGCCCGCCTGGGCACAGAGACCGCCTTCGAGGTCCTGGTAAAAGCGCGGGCGCTCGAGGCCAAGGGGCGGGACATCGTCCACCTGGAGATCGGCGAGCCCGATTTCGACACCCCGGCCAACATCATCGAGGCAGGCAGCGAGGCCCTACATAAAGGATGGACGCACTACTGCCCTTCCGCGGGGCTGCCGCAGTTGCGCCAGGCCATCGCCGACGAGGTGGCGCGGACCCGCCGGGTCAAAGTCGCGCCCGAAGAGGTGGTGGTAGTCCCCGGCGGCAAGCCCATTATTTTCTTCCTGATACTGGCGCTGGTTGAGGAAGGGGACGAGGTCATCTACCCCAACCCGGGCTTCCCCATCTACGAGTCCATGGTCAACTTCCTGGGGGCGAAGGCGGTGCCCATCCGGCTGCGCGAGGAGATGGATTTCCGCCTGGACGTGGACGAGTTGAAGAGCCTGATCACGGACCGCACCAAGCTCATCATCCTGAACTCTCCGCACAACCCCACCGGGGGCATCCTGGAGGAGCGCGACGTGCGGGAAATCGCCCAGGCCATCGGCGACCGCGACATCATGGTGCTCTCCGACGAGATCTACAGCCGGCTGATCTTCGAGGGCGCGCATTTTTCCATCCTTTCGCTCGAGGGCTGGCAGGACCGCACGGTGCTGCTCGACGGCTTCTCCAAGACCTACGCCATGACCGGGTGGCGCATGGGCTACGGGGTGATGCGCGCCGACCTGGCCACCCACGTGGCGCGCCTGATGACCAACTCCAACTCCTGCACCGCCAGCTTCACCCAGGTGGCGGGCATCGAGGCGCTGCGCGGCGACCAGAGTTCGGTGGAGAAGATGTGCGCGGAGTTCAAGCGCCGCCGCGACCTGATGGTCGCCGGACTGAACAAAATCAAAGGATTCTCCTGCCGCCTGCCCAAGGGCGCCTTCTACACCTTTCCCAACATCACCGGAACGGGATGGAAGTCGAAGAAGCTGGCCGACGCGCTGCTGGACGATGCGGGAGTAGCGGGTCTCTCCGGCACCGCCTTCGGCGACTACGGCGAGGGCTACCTGCGCTTCAGCGTGGCCAACTCCATGGAGAACCTGGAAAAGGCGCTGGCCCGCATCGACGAGTGGACGAAGAAGAATCTTTGAGGAGCAGCAATAAGCGATAAGCCTTCAACCCCTCAGACCTTCAACCCTTCCGCCCATCAACACGTCAGGCCTTCAACCCGTCCAAGCGTTCGCCGTGCTGCCCCAAGCTCGACATCACTTCCCCCTGTGACCCCGCTCACCGCCCCGGCGACTCAAGCGTCCTAAGCTTGGCCAGCGGGAGAAGGTGTGCCCGCCACATCCCTGCTGGGGGGACCGCCATGGCACTGATGGACTCGAAGTCAGGCAAGGTCATCCGGAACTATTCCGTCGAGGAGCTCACCGAGCAAGCCAACCTGATGCGCGGCTACGATCTGGTGGCGCTGTGCGCGGCCGGCTCCGGGCACGCCGGCGGGACACTCTCCATCATGGACGTGGCGGCCGCGCTCTACTTGAAGATCGCCAACCACGACCCCAAGGAGCCCAACTGGGAGGGACGGGATCGCGTCATCTGGTCCGCCGGGCACAAGGCGCCGGCGCTCTACCTCGGGCTGGCCTTCGCCGGCTTCCATCCCGTGGAGGATGTGGTCACGCTGCGCAAGCTCTACTCGCCCTACCAGGGGCATCCGCACTGGCTGAAGCTGCCCGGGGTGGAGGTTTCGAGCGGGTCGCTGGGCCAGGGGCTGAGCGTGGCGGTAGGCGTGGCTTTGGCGGGCAAGCTCAAGGGCCGGGACTACAACACCTTCTGCATCATGGGCGACGGGGAGCAGCAGGAAGGCAACATCTGGGAGGCGGCCATGGAGGCCGCCCACTACAAGCTGGAGAACCTGGTCGCCATCGTGGACTGCAACCGGCTGCAGATCGACGGCCCGGTGTCGGAGGTGATGAACATCGATCCCCTGGCGGCCAAGTACCGCGCCTTTGGCTGGGAGGTGCTGCGCATCAACGGTCACGACATGAGCGGGATCGTCGAGGCCCTGGAGACGGCCAAGGAAGGCTTGGGCAAGCCGGTGCTGCTCATCGCGGAAACCATCAAGGGCAAGGGCGTCAGCTTCATGGAGAACGTGGCGGGATGGCATGGCAAGGCTCCCAATCACGAGGAGATGCTGAAGGGCCTGACCGAACTGGGGCTGTTGGAAAAGATCCCCCACCAGAAACTGCTGGAGAAGGCCCGCCGGTACCAGGCGGAGGCGGAAAAGCAGCTGGACGCCAAGATGCCCAAGTTCACCCGCGACTACTGGTGGAACGCGGGCAAGAACATGCAGGCGAAGATGGAGCCCACGCGCAAGGGCTTCGGGCAGTCGCTGGCGGAGAACGGAGACGACGAGCGCGTGGTGTGCCTGGGGCTGGACATCTCCGGCTCCATCACTATCAGCGAGTTCTACGCCGGGAAGCCGGAGCGCAAAGCGCGCTGGATCAGCCTGGGCATAGCGGAGCAGTCGGCTACCGCCGCCGCCGCCGGGCTGGCCAAGGAAGGGAAGCTGCCCGTCTTCGGGACCTACGGCACCTTCGCCGCCTCCCGCAACCTGGACCCGCTGCGCGTCTCTGTCTGCTACGGCAACTTCAACGTCTTCGTGGCCGGGGCGCACGGCGGAGTCTCGGTAGGGCCGGACGGCGCCACCCACCAGGCGCTGGAAGACCTGTTCGCCATGTGCGGCATGCCCAACATGGTGGTGGTGGTGCCCTGTGACGCGGTCGAGACCCGCAAGGCCACCGACTATCTGCTGCTGAAACACGTGGGGCCGAAGTTCCTGCGCTTCGCGCGCGAGGCCACGCCCGTCGTCAGCGACGCGGAGACGCCCTTCGTCTTCGGCAAAGCCAACGTCATCCGCCTGCGGCGGGAAGCGGAGCAGTTCAGCGACGCCTTCGACACCGTGCTGGCCAGTCACTACCCCGGCGAAAATGAGGACCTCTCCATCGTGGCCTGCGGGCCCATGGTGCCGGAAGCCATGCGCGCCGCCTGGATCCTGAAACAGGAGTTCGGCTACGAGACCCGGGTGGTCAACCTGCACACGCTGAAGCCCATCGACGAAGCCGCCATCGTGCGGGCGGCGCTGGAGACCGGAATCGTGATCACCGCCGAAGAGCACCAAATCGGCGCCCTGGCCTGGCGGGTAAGCGGCGTGCTGACGGAAAGCACCGAACTCTACGGCCTGCCCGTGCTCACGGGCGCCATCGGGGTGAAGGACCGCTTCGGGGAGTCGGGCGCGCCCTGGGAGCTGATCAAGGAATTCGAGGTCAGCGCCGAGCACATCGCCCACAAGGCGGCCGAGTTGATGCGCATCAAGAAATCCCACGTCCGCGAGGAACATCCGGCGGCGGTGCGATAGAATCCCATCCCTAAGCGGCCCGGCGCGCGGGGTGCGTCCCGGGCCGTCTGCCCGCATCCAGGCACAAGACTTCCCGCGTCCGGAAAGAGACCCATGAGCGACCCCAAGCGCTTTCGCGTGTTCGCTACCTGCCACATCGGCGAGGCCGCCGAGAACCTGCTGCGCGAGCGTGGCTACGAGCTGGAGGTCTATCCTGGGCCCGAAGCGCCGCCCAAGAAGTTGATCATCGAAAAGACCGCCGCCGGCATCGACGGGCTGATCACCACGCTGCGCGATCCCATCGACGCCGAGGTCTTCGAGGCCGGGAAGGGGCGGCTGAAGGTGGTGGCGCAGATCGCCGTGGGCTTCGACAACATCAACCGTGCCGACGCCAACCGCTACAAGATCCCCTTCACCCATACCGCCGACGTGCTCACCGAGGCCACGGCGGAGTTCGCCTTCCTCATGCTGGGCGTGCTGGCGCGCAAGATGGTTCCCAGCGAGCGCCTGGTGCGGGAGAACCAGTGGGGCTCGTGGCATCCCTTCCTGCCGTTCCTGGGGGATGAGGTCACGGGCAAGACCATCGCCATCATCGGGACGGGGCGCATCGGCCAGGCGCTGATCAAGAAGTGCACCGGTTTCGACATGAACATCCTGTGCTACGACCCGGTCTTTCAGAACGCCAAGTTCGTGGAGATCATCCAGCAGCTCATGGACCTGCGCCACACTCACCGCCTGTGCCTGGAGAGAACCTGGATCCAGTACGTCAGCCTGGAAGAAGCCCTGGGCGGCGCCGACTTCGTGAGCGTGCACGTGCCGCTGCTACGCCAGGGCGAGTGCGACGCACCCACCTACCACTTGATCAACGAGCGCACCCTGAAGGGGATGAAGAAGAGCGCTTACGTGATCAATACTTCGCGCGGGCCGGTGGTGGACGAAGTCGCGCTGGCCCGGGCCCTGCGCGAGCGCTGGATCGCGGGCGCGGCGCTGGACGTCTTCGAGAAGGAGCCGCTGCCGGCCGATTCGCCCCTGCGGGACCCGGACATCGCCGACCGCTGCCGGCTCTTCCACCACTTCGCCTCCGGGGCCACCATCACCCGTCTTTCCACCGACCCCAACCTGGGCATGGCCGGCCGCTGTGCCCAGGGACTGATCGATGTGCTGGAGGGGAGCTACGACGGAGACGTCACCAAGATGCCGTACGTGGTCAACAAAGAGGCCTTCGTGGGAAGCAAGAAGTAAAAAAGGAAAAAGTAAAAAGGAAAAAGTAAAAAAGCGAAGAGCTGGTGCGCGAAGCCAGAGATAAGGCCTGCATGTGTGAGCCCTCTTACCTTTTTCCTTTTACCTTTTTACTTTTTACTTTCTGTCAGCGCTCCCGCCAGCGACTGGAAGACCTTCAGCCCGTCGGCGGAGCCGAGTTGGATCTCACTCGACCGGTCGGGGTGGGGCATCATGCCGCAGACGTTGCGGCCTTCATTGCAGATGCCCGCGATGTTATCGAGCGAGCCGTTGGGATTGGCCTCTGCCGTGGTCCTTCCCTGGGGATCGCAGTAGCGGAAGAGCACGCGGTTGTCGCGCAGCAGAAGCTCGAGCGTCTCCGGCTCGCAGAAGTAGTTGCCCTCCATGTGGCCGATGGGGATCTCGAGGACTTCTCCCTTGCGGCAGGCGTTGGTGAAGGGCGTGTCGGTGGTTTCCACCCGCACGTGTACCGCCCGGCAGATGTACTTGAGCCCAGCATTGCGCATGAGGGCGCCGGGAAGCAGGCCGGCCTCGCACAGGATCTGGAAGCCGTTGCAGATGCCCAGCACCAGTCCTCCGGACTGGGCGAAGCGGGTGACGGATTCCATCACCGGGGAGAAGCGGGCGATGGCGCCGGTGCGCAGGTAGTCGCCGAAGGCGAAGCCGCCGGGAAGGATGACGGCGTCACAGTTCTCCAGGTCGGCCGATTCGTGCCAGAGGTAGGTCACCTGCTGGCCGGCGACGGCGCCCAGGGAGTAGTACGCGTCGTGGTCGCAGTTGGAGCCGGGAAAGACGATGACGCCGAACTTCATCGCTGCCTGCCTTGTGGGACTCTCGTCACAAATCAGTTTAGCATCGCGCGCAAGTCCGGCGTCCCAGCCTCACTCGGTGGCCTCTGGCGTGGGCGCCTGCGGGGGATGTGGCGACTGGGGACCCTCCGGCCCGCGCTGCCCGCGGAAGGGCCTGCGCTCGCGCTCCTGCTGGATGGATTGCAGCTTCTTCCACTGTTCCACGCTCAGCACCTTGCGGATGGCCAGCATCATCATGGTGTTGGCCTTTTCCAGCTTGCCGCGCGCGGCGATCACCAGATCGATCTGGGCGCTGACCTTGGCCTCGTCCGGTTGGTCGGCTTCGATCAGCGGCTGCAGCCTGGCTTCCTGGCGCTCGACCTCGGCGTGCAGGTCGATGAGCTTTAGCCGGTAGTCGAGGAAGGTGTCCTCGATCTGCTTGATCTGGGCTTCCGTCAACTGAAGCTGGGTCACGATATCGGAGTTCTTCCACCACTTGCCCAGTTCAGGCGGTGGCATGGGCGCGCGCGGCGCCTCGCCCGGCCGCCCGGGAGGCGGGGTCGAGGCCTGTCCGAATGCCAGGGCGGGGTAAAGCAGCAGGATTGCAAGGAAGGCTAGAACGGTCTTTCTCATCGCGATTCTCCTTTGGACTGGCGGCCGGAGCCGGTTGGTTTCACGTTGCGGCTGATTTCCTGGGTGAGCAGCGCCGCCGGGGCGAGCGCCTGCGGGACTTGGCGGCTGACCGCCCGTTGCACCGAAACCAGAAGCGCCTGGTCGGGATCGGTCGCGGGCATGGCGGGCGGAACGGGGCGCGGCTCCTGCAGAAGCGTCGCCGCCAGGATGGCAGCGGCAACCGCCGCTGTCCAAGCCAGCGGGCGCACGGCGCGCCTGGATATGCGGGACGCGGCGGAGCTGCGCTGGCGGGCCCAGAAGTCCTCGGGCCGCTCCGCCTGGGCGCGAGCGGAGTCGCGCAGCGACGAGGTCGCTCGGCGCAGGCGCTCGAGATCCCCGGAGCAAGCGGAACAAGCGGTCAGGTGCGCGAGCCCAGAGGCGTTCTTGGCCTCGAGCAGCGATTCGAAGATTTGTTCCTCGGTCAGATGAGCTTGCATGGTCTCCTCGCTATCTCCCCACCCGGGCTTTCACCGTGTTCAGCGCACGGAACAGATGCGACTTCACGCTGCCCAGGCGCAGGCCGAGCGTCGCGGCGATCTCGTCGAGCGACATCTCTTCCACGAACCTCAGCAGAAAGACCGCCTTCTGCCGCTGGGGCAGCGCCTCGACCACGCTCCAGACGGCGCCCAACTCCTGGCGGGCCAGCAAGGCCTGCTCGGGACCGGCGCGCAGACTGGGAAGCTGCTCGGCCTGGGCGCGGGCGTCCTCCGCCGGAGCGAAGAAGAGCCGGCGCCAGAAGGCTAGGCGGCGGTTGCGTGCGTGGTCGTGCGCCAGGTTCACGGCGATGCGCACCAGCCAGGTGCCGACGGCGGCCTCGCCGCGGAAGCTTGCTCGCTTGCGCCAGGCGCGCAGGAAGCACTCCTGGGTGAGCGTGTCGGCAGCCTCCGGGTCGCGCAGCATCCCCAGCAGCAGGCGATAGACGCGCCGTTGGTGCAGGCGCATGAGCTGGCCGAAGTCTGCCTCCGCCAGCGCCTCGGATCCCCGGGATGTAGCCACGAACGGCGTCGCTGTGGTCTCCGCCATGCTCCTGTCCGCTTGTACTGAATAGACGGATTTGCGGCGGCTGGGTTTACCGGCGCTCGACATTTCCGCCACAAAAGCCCATGGTACCGCGTAGGGAAGGGCAAGAGGGCCGTGCTATACTTTCGGTTCGTTCTTCTTCAGAACAAACCTTCCGCGGTTGGTTCGCGGATCCTGCGTTCGAGGTCACGATGTCCGGCCATTCCAAGTGGGCCACCATCAAGCACAAAAAAGGGGCGGCGGACGCCCGGCGGGGGAAGGTGTTCACCCGCCTGATCCGGGAGATCGCCATGGCCGCCAAGACCGGCGCCGACCCGGGCACGAACGCGCGCCTGCGGACGGCGGTGGCCGCAGCCAAGGCCGAGAACATGCCGGCGGACAACATCAAGCGCGCCATCCAGCGGGGCACGGGGGAGCTACCCGGCGCTACTTATGAAGAGTCGATTTTCGAGGGCTACGGTCCGGGCGGAGTGGCGCTACTGGTGGAGGTCTCGACCGACAACCGCAACCGCACGGTGAGCGAGATCCGTCACGCCTTCACCAAGAACGGCGGGAACCTGGGCGAGGCGGGTTCGGTGGCCTGGATGTTCCACAAGAAGGGCGACATCGTGGTGCCCAAGCCGGCGGCCAAGGAAGACGACCTGATGAATATCGTGCTCGAGGCCGGCGGCGAGGACCTGCGCGACGACGGCGAGAACTGGGAGATCCTCACCGACCCCCAGCACTACGAGCCGGTGCTGGAGGCAGTAAAGAAGGCCGGGATCCAGCCGACGCTCTCCGAAATCTCCATGGTGCCGCAGAACTACATCAAGCTGGAAGGGGCGGCGGCGGCGCAGATGATCCGTCTGGTGGAGGCGCTGGAAGAGCACGACGACGTACAGCACGTCTACTCCAACTTCGACATCGACCAGAAGCAGCTGGAGGCCGTGGCCAGCTAAGGTTGCGCCAGGCTCTCCGCGCGCGGCTCACGGGCCGCGTTTTTGTTTTCGCCGTCGTTGCGCTCTGCTGTCGAAGTTGATACCCTCTGCGGTTTGCTGTCGCGGGATGTCACCCGGATTGGTAGATTGAGCCCAGGGAGCCCGAAAATGAGATTTGCCGCCGTGCTGTTGCTGCTGCTGTGCGCCGTGACGGTTGTGGCGCAGACGGGGAGCGCCAGCCAGGACCTGCCCTCCGCCTCCCTCAAGAAAGGCACGTGGGAACTCGGAGTGTGGACGGGCGGAGGCACGGCGCTGACTGGCGGCACCTCCAACACCCGCGTATGGAACGCCGGAGTGCGCTTCGGACGGGTCCTGACCCAGGAGCACGGCAGGGGCTGGCTGCGCGGCAACCTGGAGTGGGCGGGCGACGTCATCCCCGCCTACGTCATCTTCCAGAACAAGACGGTCTATGGCGCGGGTTTCAATCCGCTGCTGCTCAAGTGGAACTTCACCCACGGCCGGAAGATCGCGCCCTATTTCGAGATGGGCGGCGGGTTGCTTTTCACTCGCTCCGATGTACCGCCGGGAACCTCGACCACCAACTTCACGCCCCAAGGCGGCTTCGGCGTGCACATCTTCACCCGGGAGAAGCGGGCGGTCACCTTCACCGGGAAGTACATTCACATCTCGAACGCCGGGCTGAGCACCCCCAATCCAGGCATCAACACCATCCAGTTCACGGTGGGATACAACTGGTTCAAGTAGCCGCGGCGGCCGGGGAACCCGGCTTGCCATTTGCGGTCTCCCGCCTCTGACCGATACTCTTCTGGTCTATGTCCACGCTGGTGGAGTGCGTCCCCAACTTTTCCGAGGGGCGCGACAAGTCGAAGGTGGATGCCATCGTCGCCGCCATGCGGGTGGGAGGCGTCTACCTGCTCGACCGCGAGTCGGACGCCGACCATAACCGCTCGGTCATCACCTTGGTGGGAACGCGCGAAGCCATCGCCGAGGCCGCCATCCGCGGGGTGGGCAAGGCGGCGGAACTCATCGACCTCACCCAACACCAGGGCGCGCATCCGCGCATGGGCGCGGCCGACGTGGTTCCGTTCATCCCCATCGAGGGCGTGACCATCGAGGATTGCGTGGCCATCGCTCGCCAGGTGGGCGAGGAGATCTGGAAGCGGTATCAGATCCCCGTGTATCTCTACGAAGCCGCTGCCGCCACCCCGGAGCGGCAGAATCTGGAGAACATCCGCCGCGGGCAGTTCGAGGGCCTGCGGGACGAGATTGCCACCAATCCCGCGCGCCGGCCGGATTTCGGCGAGGCGCGCCTCCATCCCACGGCCGGAGCTACGGTGGTGGGAGCGCGCAAGTTCCTCATCGCCTACAACATTTTCCTGAATACCGGCGACGTCCAGGTGGCGAAGAAGGTGGCGAAGACGGTGCGCGCCTCCTCCGGCGGGCTGCGTTACGTTAAGGGGGCGGGATTCCTGGTGCGCAACCTGGCGCAGGTCTCGATGAACCTGACGGACTTCGAGCAGACGTCCATCGCGCGCGTCTTCGAGGCGGTGAAGCGCGAGGCCGCGCGCTACGGCGCGGCGCCGCTGAGCAGTGAGATCGTGGGACTGATTCCCAAGAAGGCGCTGGAAGACGCGGCGGAGTGGTTCCTGCAGGTGGAGAACTTCGATTCCTCGCTGATCCTGGAGAACCGCCTGGCGGCGGTGATGGGAGGGAAGATGGCCACAGGCGGAATCCGGGCAGGCGTGGAGCCCTTTGTGGAACAGCTGGCGGCGCCCACCGCCACCCCCGGCGGAGGCTGCGCGGCGGCCGCGGCAGGAGCCATGGCAGCGGCGCTGGGACACATGGTGGCGTCGATATCGCGAGGGAAGAAGGCCTACCAGCGGCACGAGCGCGAGTTGAGCGAGGCCATCGCCAAGCTGGCGAAGTTGCGAGAGGAGCTCAAGGCCGCGATTGACGACGACGCCGCTTCCTACGACGCGGTGGCCAAAGCCTACAAGCAGGCGAAGAGCGCGGCGGGCGGTGACGGCCTGGTGGCGGAGGCGCTGAAGGGCGCCACGCGCGTGCCGCTGGGCGTGGCCGAGCGGGCCAGGGAAGTGGGGCGGATCGTGGAATCACTCGCTCCCGTCACCAATCCCAACATGGCTTCCGACCTGACGGTGGCGCGGGCGCTGGCGCGGGCCGCGGTGGAGGGCGCGCTGGCCAACGTGGAGATCAACCTGGAATCGCTGAAGGATGAGAGCTTTGCCGCCGACATCCGCAAGAAAACAACTGCCCTCCGCTCCTAGGCATCTCTATAATGGACTCCGTGAGACCCAGACTCCTTTCTCTCCTGGTTTGCCTTTTGTGTGCTTCGATCCCCGCCGCCGCCGCGGCCCTGGGCACGAACACGCGCTCCGCCATCCCCTTCGAAGTGCAGCAGATCATCGTGGTGGACTACCGGGCGTTCAACGACTCGCCGAGCGCGCGGGCGCTCAAGGAGCGGATGATCTCGCCCCGGCTGCGGCAGTTCGAGGCGGCCCTGCGTCAGGCGGGCATCGTTCCGGAGAGGGAAGTGGAGCAGTTGACCTTCGCCTCATTCTGCAGCAAGGGGCAGAGCCTGCAGATGGTGGGCATCGCCCAAGGGTCGTTCACGCGCGAGGCTATGGTGCGCCGGCTGCGGAGGAAGGGGATCCGCCCGCGGAAGGACCGCCTGGGAGTGCTGTATCCCATGGAGGGCGGCATGACCATGACCTTCCTGGACGATTCCTCGCTGCTGTTCGGCGAGCCCGCGGCGGTGAAGTTGGCGCTGGAGGCGCGCCAGGGCGAGATCCAGAGCCTGAACGCCAACGCCCAGATCTCCGGCCTGATGTCCGGGGTGGAGGAGGGCGCCATCTGGAGCGTGCTGGATGGGGATGGCACGCGCAACATGGTGCGCTCCGCGCTGGGACAGAGTTCGCAGCTCGCCGACTCCGAGACCTTGATGAAGCGCCTCGTGGGCTCGCGCTACACCGTGGATTTCTCCCGCGGTTTCGACTTCAACCTCGACGTCCTCACCTCGGATTCCTTCACCGCCGCCACCCTCTCCTCGCTCTTCCAGGCGGGGATGATGGTGAAGAAGATGAATGCCACCGGGGCGGAGAAGATGGCGATCGAAAACCTTTCGGTCGAATCCGACGGCGACAAGCTGAAACTCCACTTCCAGTCGGACGAGGAGCGCTTCCAGGCGCTGCTGAAGTCCGACCTGTTCGCCGCGGTCTCGAAGTAGGCAGCGATAGGCGATAAGCAATAAGCGGTACGCAAGAAGGCGAAGCGGGGAGCCCAGGGGCTCCCCGCTTATTGCTTATTGCTGATTGAGAGGCTTGCGGCCGTGGATCTTGGCGGAAAGCAGAGCGCGAAGCGCCTGTCCGAGCAGCTCCTCCCCGTAGCGTGCCCCCAGACCCGCCAGGTCACTGGAACCTCCCGGGAACAGGGAGCAGGCGAGGGCGCGGCCGTCCGTGATCTGCGGCGCAGCGAGCTCGGTGAACCCGGCTGCGAACGCCAGGGACAGGTAGTCGGAAAGCAGGCTGGCGCCGGCCACGCAGCCCACGTAGGACTGGAGGTCCGCGGCGATCGAGGCCGGGAGCGGGCGCAGCAGCACGATGTCGCTGAGCGCGAAGCGGCCGCCGGGCTTGAGCACGCGGTGGATCTCGCGGAAGACGGAGGCCTTGTCCAGGCTGAGGTTGAGGACGCAGTTGCTGATGACCAGGTCCACGCTCGCGTCCTCGACCGGAAGCTGCTCGATGCTGCCCTTGCGGAATTCGACGTTGGCGGCGCCGAGTTGCCGGGCGTTCTGACGGGCGAGAGCCAGCATGTCGTCGGTCATGTCCACGCCGATGACGCGGCCCTGGGGTCCGACGCGCCGCCAGGCGAGGAAGGCGTCGAAGCCGGCGCCGCTGCCCAGGTCGAGCACGGTCATGCCGGGCTCGATCCCGGAGAGGGCCAGAGGATTGCCGCAGCCCAGGCCCAGGTTGGCGACGCCCGCCGCGGCAACGTCTTCCTTGCTGTAGCCGATGGCGGGAGCCTCGGCGCTGGGGGAGCAACCGCATCCGCTGCGCTCCCCCCGGGCGATCGATCCGTAACGCTCGCGAACGGCGTCGGTGATGGCGGCTTTGCCGGTCATGGCGGTCTCCTTCTCTCCTATCAGATTCACAGTCATCAATCTCTTACGACAAAAAAACTCAGACCTCCGTGCCGAGGTCCTGGACCAGGTCTTTCAGCGCCTTTTCGTTGCGGCGATACCACATCCAAGTGCCGTACTTCTCGGCGGTCACCAGGCCGGCCTCGGTCAGGATAGCCATGTGGTGGGAGACCGTGGGTTGCGAGCGCTTGACCCGCGCCTCGATGTCGCAGGCGCACAGGCCCACCGTCTTGCCGATGGAGCAGCAGCCCTTCTCCTTGAGCAGGCGGAGGATGACGCGGCGGGTGGGATCGGCCACGGCATGCAGGAAGCGGTCGAGGGTGGCGGGGTCGCGTTTCATCGTCATCGAGCTCCATCGATATCATATAGATTGAGGGCTGTCAATGAAGATGCGTAATTATTTTCGCGAAGCCGCCTGAGCGCCCTGTCTCCATTGCATTCCAAGCGGTTCGGAGGAATAATCCGCCCACCCACGCGGGGGGCCTTCGTGGCCCCTCAGGGAGGGAATATGCAAGCAGCACTGCTCTTGCTCGTTGCACTCGCGTTGTGGCCCGCTCCCCAGCTCAGTGAAAAGGAGTTCGAAGAAGAAATTCAGAGTGCAGCCTCACTCAGCCAGCAAGGGCGCTATGCGGATGCGGAATCGGCATACGCGAGGCTTCAGAAGCGAGCGGAAGCAACCTATGGAAAGAATGACGCGCACGTAGGGCTGGTGCAGTTCTTGCTGGCGGGTGTTTACCGCCAGGAAGGGAAGTACGCGGAGGGAGAGGCCCTAGCCACGCAATCCCTTGCCGTTATGGAACGCGCTTCCGGCGCCGACTCCGTGGATGCGACGCTCCCGCTCTCGGAACTCGGAATCATCCTGACCTATTCAGACAGGTACGAGGAGGCCGAAGCAGTTTATCTTCGCGCCCTGAAGATACGCGAAAAGGCTCTACCGCCGGATGACCCGTTGTTGGCTGGCGCCCTAAACAACCTGGGCGACCTCTACGGGCGAATGAAAAAGTACGGCGCGGCCGTCCCTTATCTCAAAGGAGCAATCGCGATGCTGGAAACCAAGCCGGAATATCAGGAGGGGTTGGCCAACAGCTTACTGAATCTAGCCGTTACTTATCGGCAGTTGGAGCAGTTCCCGGCAGCCGAACCCTTGTACATTCGAGCGTTGAAGCTATCGGAACAGTTGTATGGACCAGATCATCCCGAGGTGGCCATCGCGCTCGACAATATTGCTGTTTTCTACGACGCCCAAGGCAAGTTGAAGGAAGCAGACCCTTACTCAGCGCGCGCCCTTGCGATCTTCGAAAAATCGCTCGGACCCGATCACCCGGACCTGGCCCTGGGGCTGGAGAACCGCGCAGACCTATTGCAGCAGCTTGGCCGCTTCGGAGAAGCTCGTGCTCTTAGAACTCGTGCTATTGAAATCCGGGCGCGCCACTCCGTCACAAATCCGAAGTAGGTCACAGCAGGCTACTTCTTGACGATGGGCTTGTATCCGTCGGCTACCAGCCGCGCTTTCATGGCGTCGGCTTCCTTGAGGTCACTGAAGGGGCCGACCTGGACGTGGAAGAGCTTGTCGGGCGCGTTGCTGGCCACGAAGACCGGGTATTGCTTCTTGCGCAGGGCGGCAACCAGAGCGTCGGCGTCGCCTGGGCGGCTGACCGCGGCGATCTGTACGGTATAGCCGATGGCGGGAGTCGCGCCGACCGGGGCCGCGCCGGTGACCGGAGTCATGCCGACGGCGGCGGCGAGCCGGGCTTCCTCGGTCACGGGAGCAGCGGCCTCGGGCTTGGCTTCGGCCGGGGTGGCGGATTTGGTGGCCAAGCCGGGCTGCGGGTCCTTCTGTGCGACCGCATCGTAGAAGGTCAGTTGGCCGCTGGAAGGCGGTTGAGCACTGGAGCCGGAGTCACCCGCATTCAGCGGGGAGGGCTTGGCTGCGCCTCCGCTAGCCGTCGGCATGGGTTCTGCGGCCTGGGTGACGCCAGGGATGGAGTTCTTACCCAGGGAGTAGCCCAGGCCGAAGAAGACCGCGCACAGGACCACCATCCCCAGGAACATGAACAGCAGGCGGCCGGTGCCGGCCGTAGTCTCTTGAACCTGATCCTCGTCCATGGGCCCACCCTACTACAGGGCGGCGGCCTTGGGGAGTAACCACCCGGCTTACAGCTTCGCTCCCGCCTTTTCCAGCGCCTTGGTGAGCCCGCTGATGATGTCCAGCGGCAGGGGGAAGACGATGGTGGTGTTCTTCTCCACCCCGATCTCGGTGAGGGTCTGCAGGTAGCGAAGCTGCAGGGTGACAGGCTCGCTGGCGATGATGTGGGCGGCGTCGGCCAGGCGCTGGGCGGCGGCGTACTCCCCCTCGGCGTGGATGATCTTGGAGCGCTTCTCGCGCTCGGCCTCGGCCTGCTTGGCCATGGCGCGCAGCATGGACTCGGGCAGGTCCACCTGCTTGACTTCGACGTTGATCACCTTCACGCCCCAGGGCGCGGTGTGGGTGTCGAGGATGCTCTGGATGCGGGCGTTGAGCTTTTCGCGGTGGGCCAGCAGCTCATCCAACTCCACCTCGCCCAGCACGGAGCGCAGCGTGGTCTGCGCGAACTGCGAGGTCTGGTACTGGTAGTTGGTTACCTCGACCACGGCGTGGCGAGGATCGATGACGCGCAGGAAGATGACCGCGTTCACCTTCAGGGTTACGTTGTCGCGCGTGATGACGTCCTGGGGTGGCACCTCGAAGGCTTCCTGGCGCAGCGAGATGCGCACGATGGTGTCAATGGGCCAGAAGACAAGGATGATGCCCGGGCCCTTGGCCGCCCCCAGCAGGCGCCCCAGGCGGAAGATGACGCCGCGCTCGTACTCGCGGAGGATCTTGATGGAACTGAGAAGATAAATCGCGATGATGACAAAGGCTACAACTCCGGTGCCGCCCATGTGAGTACCTCCGTAAGGCAAAGCTGAAAAGGCTTCGCGCGGATTGTAACTCAAACCGGGGTGCGCGGCTCAGGAAGCGGCGGGGTGGACCGGCTGGGCGGCGGACACCGGGTCCACGCGGAGCAGCAGGCCCTCCACGGAGCGCACCTGCACGCGCTCGCCGGCGGCGACATGGGCGGAGGAAACGGCGTCCCACAGCTCGCCGTGGACGAAGACTTTTCCCTCCGGCTGGAGCGGGGTGCGGGCGACGCCGATCTCCCCCACCAGGCCTTCCTCGCCGGTCACGGCCTTTTGCTTATGGGCCTTGAGCACCAGGCTCATGAGGAAGACGGTGATCACGCCGAAGGGGAGGCTGACCGCCAGCGCGGTCCATAGCTGCACCCGCATCTCGGGGATGGGGCCGTCCACCAGCAGGAGCGCGCCGATGACCATCGACACCACGCCCCCGGCGCCCAGCACGCCGTGGCTGGTGAATTTAGCCTCCAGCGCAAAAAGCACGAACGCGGCCACAATCAGGGCCAGCGCCGCGTAGCGGGTGGGGAGAATATTGAGAGCGAAGACAGCTAGCAGGATGCAGATCAGTCCCACCACGCCCGGCAGGATGGCGCCCGGGTGGTTAAACTCGGCATAGAGGGCCAACATGCCTATGGAGAAAAGGATGAAGGCCATGTTGGGGTCCATCAGCCAAGCAAGGATGCGCTGCTTGAGCGACATCTCATAGGTGCGCACCGGCTTGCCCACCAGGTGCATCGAGACCGTGGAACCGTTGAAGCGGGTGACGGTCCTGCCTTCCATCTGCTTGAACAAGTCCTGGTCGTCGGAGGCGACGTAGTCGATGAGCTTCTGGGCGAGCGCCTCCTGCTCGGTAAAGGACTTGGACTGGCGCACGGCGCTCTCCGCCACCTCCACGTTGCGTCCGCGCTTGGAGACGAAGGAGCGCAGGAAGGCGGCGGCGTCGTTCTCCATCTTGTCCTTCAGGATGGGGTCCATCTCCTTGCCGCCGAAGATGACGGGATGAGCGGCGCCGGTGTTGGTGCCGGGAGCCATGGCGGCGACGTCGGCGGATTCCAGGAGGAAGAAGCCGGCGGAGGCGGCGCGCCCGCCGCTGGGGGCCACATAGAGGATCACCGGCACGGGCGAAGACAGGATCTTCTCCACGATGGAGCGGGTGGAATCCAGCAGGCCCCCGGGAGTGCGCAGCTCGATGAGCAGGGCGTCGTCGTGGTTGCGCTGGGCCTCGGCGATGGCGCGGCCGATGAATTCGTCGGTGATGGGATGGATGGTGTCATTGATGACGATCTTGAGCACGCCGGCCGAGGCCAGGCTCGAGCAAACCAGGATTGCGATGAGTGCCAGCAAGCGGGAACAGCGAACGAGGGTCTTCATTGCGGGGGCAGCGGCTGCGCTTTCTCCGCCAGCTTGGCTGCGACGGCGCGCCGGAGCTCCTGAGCGCCGGCGTTCGAGGAATCGAGCGCCAGCGCCTGGTTCACGCTCTCCTGCGCGGCCTGAGCATCATTGTCTCTCAAATCAAGGCGGGCGAGCAGCAGAAACGCCTCCACCGAGGGATGCAGGCGGAGGGCGGTGCGGGCCTCGGCGCGGGCGGCGGAGTATTCGCGGGTGGCCTCCAGATAGCGGGCGAGCCCAGCATGCGCGCCTGCGTTGGTGGGATCGAGCACGATGGCTTCGCGGAACTCGCGCTCCGCCTCCAGCAAGAGGCCCTGCTCCAAGAGTTCGCCGCCGCGCTGGGCGTGGAAGCCGGCGTGGCGGACGGGATCGCTGCCGGCAAAGCGCAGCTCGTTCTGATTCTGGATCTCCAGCGCCAACTGGCGGAAGGCGGTCTCGTCGTAGTTGGGCTTGATGCGCTCCAGCGGCAGGCGGGCATCCGCCGAGGCGCGCGCCGGCGCGGGCGTCGGGGAGCCGGCGAGGGTGGCGAGGAGCGTCTTGGCCTCGCTGTCCGCAGGGCGCAGGCGCAAGGCCTCGCGCAGCTCGCGGGTGGCGCCGGCGGAATCGCCCGCGCGGAAGAGGGCGACGCCCAGGTTGAAGCGGTAGTCCGGGCCGGTGGGATCGGCGTCGGCCGCCTTCTGGAAGTATTCGGCGGCGTTCTTCCGGCCGCGGCGCGCGCTCACCACGCCCAGGTTGTTATAAACCTCGGTCAGCGGCAGGCGGGAGGCCACGAAGCTGAAGGCAGCTTCGGCGCGCTCGAAGTCTCCGGTGTAGAAGAGCGCGAGTCCGAGATAGAAGTTGGCCTCGCGGGCCAGCGGGTCGGTCTTGGCGACCCGCGTCAGCCAGGCCGCCGCCTCCGGGTAGTCGCGTCCGGCGTAGTAGGTCTTGCCCAGTTCCAGCAGGGCAGCGGCGTAGGAAGGGGTCACGCGCAGGGCGGCGCGGAAGTAGCGGATCTTCTCCTGGCGCACGGTGGCCAGCAGGCCGCGGATGTAGTTCTCAAAGGCGTCGAGGCGGACCGAAGGCGCGGCCGCCACGAACTGGTTGCGCGATGTCACCAGGTCGGGGGTGAGCTGGCGCAGCAGGTCCCAGGCCAGCGCGCTTTCGAGATCGAGCAGCTTGGGGAGCGGGCCGGACTCCGTCACCTCGGGCAGCAGACGGAGTTTGCTCATCTCCAGCAGGCGGGCGGAAACGGTGAAGGTGCGGCCGTCGAAGCTGTAGTGGCCCAGGACGACGTAGTCCACGTCCATCTCCTCGCCCACCCGGTAGAGGGTGGCGCGCGAAGGCCGCAGGTTCTGCGGGATGCCGAGGCGGTCGAAGGCGTAGCTGCGTTCCTCGCGCCCCACCAGGTAGAGCTGCGGCGAGGCCATGCGCTGGCCGAGGATCTCAGGAAAGGTCTCGCCTACCCACTCCAGGCCGGGGGCGCTCGAGGCGTTCTCGAAGGGCACGATGAGCATGGTGCGGGAGGCGGCGGGCTGGGCCTGCGCGCCGGCCAGGGACGATCCGGCGAGCACGACGAAGAGCAACGCGGGTAGGCGTGGGAATCTCAAGCTAGGAACGATTATATCGGCCCGGCGGAGAGTGCCGCCGCTAGCGCGAGGCCTCGCGCGCCGCGGCGGGGAAGATGGCGTCGCCGACCGGCGTGAGCCCCGCGGACTGGCCGGGCATGGGCGCCAGCATCTGCTCCTTGCGATACACCAGGCCGCTGGCGTCGAAGCTGGCGATCTCGAAAGCGTGGCCGTGAGTGATGGCGTCCACCGGGCAGGCTTCCACGCAGTAGCCGCAGAAGATGCAGCGGTTGTAGTCGATGTTATAGACCTCGGCGTAGCGCTCGGCGCCCGAGATGCGCTTGGTCTGGGTGTTCTCCGCCGCCTCGATGTAGATGCAGTTCGAGGGGCAGGCGGCCGCGCACAGGAAACAGGCCACGCACTTCTCCAGCCCATTCTCGTCGCGCTGCAGTACGTGCACGCCACGGTAGCGCTCCTGGAACTTGGCGCCTTTCAGCGGCCCCGGGCCGTCCGGATAGTTCTCCACCACCGTGGGCGCGAACATCTCCCGCAGGGTGACGGACATGCCCTTGGCGATGAAGTAGAGGTCGCGGAAAAGCTGCATGAGCGGTCAGTATAAACCAGCGCGAGTGTGACGCAGGTCATTGACTGCGGGAGGCGGGAGCGGGCAAACTGGGCGGCTCCAACTCCATCCCGTGGAGGGAACTGTATGCGCTTGCCGATGCTGCTCTTGGTTTTCGCCGTTGCCGTAGCCGCCGGTGCGGCGGAAAAGCCCAAGTCCAAACCGAAGATCTCACCGGAAGGGGTGCAGTGTCTGGAATGCCACAAGGAGAGCACGCCCGGCATCGTGGAGCAGTGGCGCGGGAGCACCCACTCCGCCAAGGGCGTGGATTGCTACGGCTGCCACCGCGCCAACGAGGGCGATCCCTCGGCCTTCGACCATTATGGGTTGAAGATCGCCGTGATCGTCACCCCCAACTACTGCGCGCGCTGCCACCAGGGCGAGGTGGACCAGTTCGAGAAGAGCCGCCACGCCAACGCGGCGCAGTTCATCGGCTCGCTGGACAACGTGCTGGGGGAGATCGTGGAGGGCGGTCCGGCGGCCATCAATGGATGCCGCCAGTGCCACGGCAGCGAGGTCAAGTATCTGGGCGACGGCAAGTATGATTCCGCCACCTGGCCCAACAGCGGCATCGGGCGCGTGAATCCCGACGGCAGCAAGGGCACCTGCGCCGCCTGCCACGGGCGCCACGGCTTCAGCTCCGCCCAGGCCCGCCAGCCGGAGAACTGCGGCAAATGCCACATGGGACCCGACCATCCTCAGATCGAGATCTATACCGAGTCCAAGCACGGCATCCAGTTCCGCGCCAACATCAACAAGATGAATCTGGAGTCGAAGAGGTGGATCGTGGGCAAGGACTACTCGGCCGCGCCCACCTGCGCCACCTGCCACATGAGCGCCACCAGCAATCAGAAGGTGACGCACGACGTGGGCGACCGCATCAGCTTCACCCTGCGTCCGGTGGTGAGCTACAAGCTGGAGAACTGGGAGAAGCGCCGCGCCGCCATGCAGGACGTCTGCTCCAACTGCCATGCCACGGGCTGGATCGAGAACTTCTACCAGCAGTACGAGGGCACGGTGGAGCTTTACAACGAGAAGTTCGCCAAGCCCGCCAAGGCCATCATGGAAAAGCTGCACGCCGACGGGAAGCTCACCAAGACTCCCTTCGACGAGCGCATGGAGTGGGTCTACTACGAGCTCTGGCACCACGAAGGACGCCGCGCCCGCATGGGCACCGCCATGATGGGCCCCGATTACACCCAATGGCACGGCTTCTACGAGGTCGCCAAGACGTTCTATACGGAGTTCGTACCCGAGGCCGAGCGCCTGGAACCCGGCATCACCGCCGAGCTGATGAAGAACGACTACCACAAGTGGTCAGGCGGACTGACGCCGGAGCAGATACAGCAGCAGCTCGACTTCTACAAGAAGAGGTACAAACAGTAACGGCGATTACTTTGACTTGCGGCCGGCCTTGACGAACAGTTGGTTCACCAGGCGCTGCTCGGTGAGGATGAGAGCGGTGATGTCCGACTTCTGGTCCTCGGTGCAGAAGTCCAGCTCACGGGCGACGGCGATCAGGGTCTCCAGTTCCGCCAGCAGGCCTTCCGCCTTGCAGAGGTTGCCGCGGAAGAAGGTCTCCGAGCCGACCGCGTGCGCCGCCGCGATCTTGCAGGGGACCAGGACCGCCGTGCGGCGGGTTAGGTGCGTGAGGCCGTCGATTTCCTCGATGGGGTAGGACTTGGTGAAGTGGTAGACCTCCTTGGCCAGGGCGATGCCCTTCTGCCATGCCGTCAGGTCTTTGTAAGAGTTGGCCACGCGTCCTCCTTGGTTGTCCGCTCGGATTCAGACTACCAATGGCACACCCACCCGAGCGGCGGCGCGCCGTAAAGCTCCGTCCAACGTGGCCAGGGGAAGCCCCAGCCGCAGCGCCAGTTCGAGGTAGGCGGCGTCATAGCAGGAAAGTTCCTGCTCTCGTGCCAGAGGAAACACCTTTTCAAAAACGTGCCCGGAGCTCGCCGCCTCTACGTGAATAGGCAGAACGGAAACGAGGGTAAGGAACTCAGCGGTCTGGGCCGCCTTCAGGCGGCGGTGGCGGATGGCCACGGCCAGTACATTCCCCACCTCAAAGGGCCAAAGAGACGCCACAATCCCCTCACCGCGCCCTAGAAGCTGGAGAATGCGCCGTGTGTAGGGGGTGGCTTCTTCCTCGAAGCACCAAGCCATGGCGACAGAAGTGTCCAGAACAAAGCGCATCAAAAACGCCGCCCCTCCTCAATCATCCGCTTGATTGAGAGCCTGCCTCGGCGCTTGCCGGCGGCAAACTTCTTGAGCTCGGCAATCGCCCATTGGCGATCCTTCACCGTGGAAGTGGGAACCGGCACGAGCCGGGCGACGGGTTCGCCGCGCCGGGTGATTTCGATCACCTCGCCCCCGGCAACACGCTCCAGCAGGGCGGAGAAGTGCGTCTTGGCCTCGAAGGCACCCACGGAATGAGCAGCCGCTTTCTTCATGCGACTAGTCTATCATACTAGTCTATTCCCAGCTCTTTCCACTTGCTGTCCACCGCCGCCTTGGTCTTCTCGTCCATGCGGATCTCGTCGGGCCAGGGGCGGGTGAAGCCCTCGGCGGGCCACTTGCGGGTGGCGTCCACGCCCATCTTGGAGCCGTAGTCGGGCAGGCGGGAGGCGTGGTCGAGCGAGTCCACCGGGCCCAGGGTGAACTGGATGTCGCGCTCCGGGTCGATGTGGTTGAGCGCCTTGAGCGTGACCTCGCGCAGGTCCTGCACGTTGACGTCTTCATCCACCACCACGATGACTTTGGTGAACATGGCCTGGCCCAGCGACCAGATGGCGTTCATCACCTTGCGCGCCTGGCCGGGGTACGACTTGCGGATGCTGACAATCATCAGGTTGTGGAAGATGCCTTCGACCGGCAGGTTCACGTCCACCAGCTCGGGGATGGTCACGCGCATCAGCGGCAGGAAGATGCGCTCCACCGCCTTGCCCATCCAGCCGTCTTCCATGGGCGGCTTGCCCACAATGGTGGCGGAGTAGATGGGATTCTTGCGGTGGGTCACGCACGTCACGTGGAAGACCGGATACTGGTCCTCGAGCGAGTAGAAGCCGGTGTGGTCGCCGAAGGGGCCCTCGCTGCGCAGCTCGTCGAGCTGGACGTAGCCTTCGAGGACGATCTCGGCGGTGGCCGGGACCTCGAGCTCCACCGTCTCGCACTTCACCAGCTCGACCGGCTGTTGACGGAGGAAGCCGGCGATGAGGAACTCCTCCACGTCCGGCGGTGCGGGGACGATGGAGCAGAAGGTCAGCGCCGGGTCGGTGCCGATGGCCACGGCGACCTCCATCCTCCCGGAGGGCTGGTCGCTGGGCGCGAGCATGGAGCCGCCGGAGGTGCGGGCCATGACGTCAACCGCCGCCGATGCAAATGCCTGTGTGGAAGCGGGCGACTCGCCCGCGCTCGCCGCCTTCCGCAGCGCCTCCCGATAGTGTTCCGCCCCAACCTTCTGCCGCTGCCAGTGCATTCCGGCGGTGCGCTCGTCGTACACCTGCATGCGATAGCAGCCCACGTTGCGCTTGCCGGTGCGCGGGTCGCGGGTGATGACGCAGGGTAAGGTGATGAAGCGGCCGCCATCCTTGGGCCAGCACTGAAGAACAGGGAAGCCGAGGAGCGAGAAGCCATCCTTCTTGATGACTTCCTTGCAGGGGCCGCTGGAGACCGTTTTGGGGAAGAACTTTCCCATGTCGGCGAGCATGGGCAGCATCTTGATTTTCTCCAGCAGGCCCTCGGGGGACTTGACGTCGAGGAACTGGTGGATGCGCTGGGCGACTTCGTCCAGCGACTCGACGCCCAGCGCCAGGTTCATGCGCCGCGCCGAACCGAACTGGTTGATGAGTACCTGCGAGCCGGGATAGCCCTTCAAGTTCTCAAAGAGCAGCGCGCGGCCGCCGCCGGGACTCTTCGAGACACGGTCGGTGATCTCGGTGACCTCGAGGATGGGATCCACCTCAGCCTTCACGCGCTTCAACTCCCCGGCGCGCTCCAGGGCGGCGATCCATTCGCGAAGGTCGCTATAGGACAAGGATTTCTCCTGTTTGGGACGAAGGCGGAATTATAAAGGCAAGGGCCGAAACGCACCCTGCGCCGACAGCTTTCCCGATGGTATGCTATCCCAAAGCTCCAATGGCAGAACTCGACGAGCTTGCCGAATTCGAGCGTGTCGTGACCTACAAGGATGTCGCAGGCTATGGACGGGTCGGTGAGATGTATTGCCCGGGCTGTGGCGACACGCGACGCATGGATATGCATCTTCGCTACCGCTCTGAGTCCTCCAACCCGAAACCGCCGGTGCTTGCCACCCTGCACTGCGTGCAATGCGATACCCAATTCACCGCTGTTATTTATGAAGGGGGCGACGGCAATAGCCACCTTGCGATGCTGCCGGCGACTAATGGTGGTCTGACGACACCTCACACGCCAGAAGGCGTTGCTTTTTATCTTGACCAGTCGCAGAAGTCGCAATCGCTCGGAGCGAATTCGGCAGCGGTTGCGATGTTTCGCGGTGCTCTTGACCAGTTGCTGTTTGAACAGGGCTACAAGGCCGGAACGTGCGGCAAGAAGTTGAACGACCTAGAAGCTGCTATCGCAAGCAGGTCTGCCCCCAAATGGGGTTATGAGCTGGATACTGAGTTTCTGAAGGTTATGAAGGAATTGGGAGATGGGTCGATTCATCCCAATGACGGCGACGTAAAGCAGCAAGCGAAGCTGGACAACGAGTTGCTCTCTAAGCTGAAACACACCTTCTTGATGCTCTTGTTTGTTGTTTATGAGCTTCCTCACGAGAAGCAAGAACGCCTCACCGCTCTAAAGTCGGGTGTGATCAAGAAGTGAGGAGAACTGGAGCGGGAGACGGGGATCGAACCCGCGACATCCAGCTTGGGAAGCTGGCGTTCTACCGCTGAACTACTCCCGCTAAGGCCAATGATAGACCGGCAGCCTTGTTGTCCATAGTAACATCGGTCACAGACAACGCGGCTGGGCAGCCGTTCGACGGTCACCCATCACTGGGACGAGCCCCAGATACTTCGCGAGCGGGGGCTTCGCTACTCTCTTTGGGCTCATCTTGAGCTCCCGCCTTCGAGAAGCGCTTTTCCGCCCTGCGCACCATCTCGGCCAGATAAGAGTCAATCGCTTCGAGGTACTTTGCGTACATACCATGTGTCACCACAACGGGGTCCCCAATCTTAAGATTAAGCCAGGGGCAAGCCTCAGCAACCTTCCGATCTACGATCCCTCCTCTGTGCACGATTACATTTCTGATCTCGCCCAACTCGAAGATACTGCGGCCGTATTTCTCGTCGAGTTTCCCTCCCAAACCAAATGCGTTCAGCATGGACTCGAAGCGTTCCAGCCCACGCGCATAGGTGCTTCCGACTCTGTGTTGAAGTTCCGCGATTAGAAAACGCAGCCTTTCCTCTTCATCCAAGACCAAGAACTGGCTTAGCGGAACCTTTATCTTTGCCAGTTGCTCCTGCTGCAGTTCGGTTTGATCATATTTAAGCCACGCCACCAAGAAGTCCTCCACAGCAACCTCAAGGACGCTCCAGCAACCCACGGCCATGTAGGCGTGCAACAAGGGGAACCCGCGCTCTACTTCGCGTTTCGCTTTTTCCGCCAGCTGGGCGACGTGTTGCCTTTGCTGTTCCTCGTCTGCCGGCAAAGCCTCCCCCAGCTCCTTGGTAACGTGCGCGACGGCGTCTGCGAGCCGCGGAAGAAGTTGAACTCGCGATATTCCATCGATTGCCAAGTGAAGGAGATCATTCAGTTCATCGAGGCGATTTAAGGCTCGCTTAAATGGCAGAATCAGCGGTCTAGGCGCCCTTTCCTTACTTCTTTCTGGCGCTGCTTGGTTTGCCATGAATCCTTCCTCAATCGGGATGCCCATAACATACTGGGGGCCGCAAGACTATGCCAGACCACTCCCATCCGAGGGGGCTTGTCCTTTGGCGTGCCACAATGTTAACTTCTAACCTGCATCCGGGAGCGATCCCGCGGAGCGGGGTCCGGCAACCTGGCTTGAGACTGCCAAGGTGCCTAGAGCGCGCGAGCGCTCGATGTGCGGGGAGACCCGAAACCCAAGTCTCGCGGAAGGACAAGCCGCCCTGATGCCGGGCGGCGATTGTTTTTTGGGAAGGGATTAGGATTTGCTTCACCCCACAACCGGGACGATTCGGGGCCAAGCGCTAATTGCCAACTGCTAATTGCTGATTTATGGCCGACTTCCTCCAAACCGTGCGCGAGCGCGTGGTGATCTACGACGGCGCTATGGGCACCTCTATCCAGGTGCGGCCGACGACGCCCGACGACTTCTGGGGCCGGGAGGGCTGCAACGAGGTGCTGGCGCTGAGCCGCCCCGACCTCATTCGCGACATCCACGCCGGCTTCCTGAGCGTGGGCTGCGACGTCATCGAGACCAACACCTTCGGTGCCACCCGCATCGTGCTGCAGGAGTACAGCCTGGAGACGCAAGTAGGCAGCATGAACCAGGCGGCGGCGCAGATCGCGCGCGCGGTGGCGGATGAGTTCTCGACCAAGGCCAAACCGCGCTTCGTGGCCGGCTCCATGGGGCCGACCACGAAACTGCCCTCGCTCGGACACATCGGCTTTGACGAGATGGCCGCTGCCTACCTGGAGCAAGCCAGCGCGCTCATCGCCGGCGGCGTGGACGTACTGCTGATCGAGCCCTGCCAGGACCTGCTACAGGCCAAGGCGGCGCTTGCCGCCGTTTTCGATGCCATGCGGCTGGCCGGCAAGCGCCTGCCGGTGACGGTGCAGGTGACGCTCGAAGCCACCGGCACCATGCTGCTGGGGACGGAGATCGGCGCGGCGCTCACCGCGCTCGAGCCCTTCGACGTGGACATCGTCGGACTGAACTGCGCCACCGGACCGCGGGAGATGAACGACGCCGTCCGCTACCTCTGCCACAACTCCACCAAGCAGGTTTCCGTGCTGCCCAACGCCGGGCTGCCGCAGAACGTCGGCGGCAAGGCGGTGTACTCGCTCCAGCCGGCGGAGCTGGCTGAGTTCCATTCGCTCTTCATCCGCGAGTACGGGGCGCGCATCGTGGGCGGCTGCTGCGGTACCACGCCGGAACATTTGAAGGCTGTCGTAGAGGCGTGCTCGAACCTGGAGCCGGCGCGGCGCGAAGTGCAGCCGCAGGCGGCGGCCTCGAGCGCCTACACCTCTGTCCCGCTCGACCTCGAGCCCAAGCCGCTGATCGTGGCCGAGGAGATGAACACCACCACGCGGGTCGAGACCTTCCGCAATCTGGTGCGCAGCCAGAACTACGACGAGATTCTGGCGCTGGCCAAGCGCCTGGCCAATGAAGGCTCGCACATGCTCGACCTGTGCTGCGCCATCGTGGGCGAGGATGAGAAGGCATACATCACCGGGGTGCTGGGAAAGATCGCGACGCGCGTGCCCGCGCCCATCCTGGTGGATTCGACCGAGGCCGACGTAGTGGACGAGGCCCTGAAGCGCATCCCCGGCAAGGCGCTCATCAACTCCATCAATTTGGAGGACGGCGAAAAGCGCACCGCGACGGTGCTGCCCATGGCCAAGCGCTACGGCGCCGGGGTCATCGCCCTGACCATTGACGAGCAGGGCATGGCGCTCACCGCCGACAAGAAGGTCGCCATCGCCAAGCGCATCTTCGAGCTGGCCACGAAGAAGTACGGCATCCGGCCCGTGGACCTCGTCTTCGACGCCCTCACCCTCCCCATCTCCACCGGGCAGGACGAGTACCGCACAGCCGGCCTGGAGACGCTGGCCGCCGTCCGCCGCATCAAGCAGGAGCTGCCCGAGGTGAAGACCATCCTGGGCGTGAGCAACATCTCCTTCGGGCTGAACGTGTATCCGCGCCGGGTGCTGAACAGCGTCTTCATGCACGAAGCCGTGGACCACGGCCTCGACATCGCCATCGTTAACTACGGCAAGATCTATCCCTTGTACCGGATCCCTGAGCAAGAGGTGGAGCTGGCCCGGCGGCTGATCTTCCACGACACCTCGCAGGGCGATCCGCTGCAGAAGTACCTGGCGTACTTCTCCGGCCTGGAGAACAAACCGGTGGCCGAGCCGGTGCACGTGGAGACGCTGGCGGTCGAGGACAAGCTCAAGCACTGCATCATCAACGGCGAGAAGGCGCTGGGCGACGGCAAGGCTCGCCAGACGCTCGAGCAGATTCTGGAAGACGCGCTCCAGCAGTACTCGCCGCTCGACCTCATCAACAACGTCCTGCTGGACGGGATGCGCACGGTGGGCGACCTGTTCGGCGCGCGCAAGATGCAGTTGCCGTCGGTGCTGGACTCGGCTTCGGTGATGAAGCAGGCGGTGGCCTACCTGGAACCAAAGATGGAGAAGGCCGCCGGGATGGAGAAGGGAATCCTCGTGCTGGCCACGGTGAAGGGCGACGTCCACGACATCGGCAAGAACCTGGTGGACATCATCCTCACCAACAATGGCTACAAGGTGGTGAACCTGGGGATCAAGCAGCCGGCGGACTCCATCATCCGCGCGGCGCAGGAGCACGCTGCCAGCGCCATCGGGCTGAGCGGTTTGCTGGTGAAGTCCACGGTGGAGATGAAGTACGTGCTGGAAGACCTGGAGCGGCAGAAGCTCGCCTTCCCGGTGATCTGCGGCGGGGCGGCGCTCACCCGCAAGTACGTGGAAGACGATCTGCGGCGGGAGTACTCCTCCGGCGTTTTCTACGGCGAAGATGCCTTCGCCGGGCTGCGGCTGATGGAGGACCTCACGTCAGGCGAAAGTTCGCGCAGCGAGCGGATCAGCGAAGGCCGTAAGGTGAAGACCTACGCCAAGGCGGCGGCAGTCGCCGAGGTTGCCGCGGAACCCGCGCCCTCACGCCCCAAGCGGGTGGAGATCCCGCGTCCGCCGTTCCTGGGCGCGCGCGTCGCCAAAGACTTCGACCTGCGCCAGCTCTTTGACTACATCAACGAAACCGCGCTCTTCAAAAACCAGTGGCAACTGAAGACGGCGTCGGCGGAGGACTACGCGCGATTGGTCCGCGAGAAGTTCCGCCCCATCCTGGAAGAGTTGAAGCAGGAGGTCCTGGCCGCGGGCTGGTTCGAGCCCAAGGCGGTGTACGGATACTTCCTCTGTCAGGCCGACGGCAACGACCTGGTCTTGTACGACCCCGCGGATCGCGCGCGCGAGATTCAGCGCTTCACCTTTCCGCGGCAGAAAGAAGGCCGGCGGCTGGCAATCCCTGACTACTTCGCCGAGCGCGGCTCCGGCCACCTGGACGTGGTGGGGATGTCGGTGGTCACCGTGGGGGCGCGCGCCTCCGAAGTCACTCACAAGCTTTTCGAGGCCGGCGAGTACACCCGCTACCTGTATGTGCACGGCCTGAGCGTCGAAACCGCCGAGGCCCTGGCCGAACTGCTGCACAAGCGCATGCGCGAGGAGCTGGGCATCGCCGTGGACGACGCGCCCGCCATCCGCGACCTCTTCCACCAGAAGTACCGCGGCTCGCGCTATTCCTTCGGCTATCCGGCGTGCCCCAACCTGGAAGACCAGGTGAAGATGTTCGCGCTGCTCCACCCGGAGGAGTCCATTGGCGTCCGACTGACTTCGGGCTTCCAACTGGAGCCGGAACAGTCGACCAGCGCCCTCGTGGTGCACCATCCCCAGGCGAAGTATTTCGTGGTGTGAAGACCCCTTGCCGGAGGGCGCATCATTTGGCGGCTCGCGGGCGCAAAGAAACTGTAACCTTTGCCTGACGCGGCCACTCTCATGGGAGGGCGGACAACCATGTCTGAAAAGATCCAAAAGCCGGAAGCGGAATGGCGGGCGCAGCTCACGCCGGAGCAGTACTACGTCACCCGGCAGAAGGGCACCGAGCGGGCCTTTACCGGCGAGTACGCCAAGAGCAAGACGCCGGGGACTTACACCTGCGTTTGCTGCGGGCAGGAACTTTTCAGCTCGGCGGAGAAATTCGAATCCGGGACCGGCTGGCCCAGCTTCTGGCGGCCGGTGAAGGACGAGAACGTGGAAGAGGAGAGCGACCGCAGCCACGGCATGGCGCGCACCGAGGTGCGCTGCAGCCGCTGTGACGCCCACCTGGGCCACGTCTTTCCGGACGGGCCCCGGCCCACTGGGCAGCGCTACTGCATCAACTCCCTCGCCCTGAAACTCGAGCCGGAGCCAGGGGCGGAGTCCAAGGGCGGGAAAGAAAAGAACGAAAAGAAATGACCGGGGAAGGGACGGAAATGACGACGGAGATGACGAAGAAGACCAAAAAAGCGACCTTTGCCGCCGGCTGTTTCTGGGGCGTGGAGGCGGCGTTTGTGGAGATGGACGGAGTGCTGGAGACCGCCGTGGGCTATTCAGGAGGCCACTCCGAGTCGCCCTCGTATGAGCAGGTGTGCGGCGGCCGCACCGGGCACGCCGAGTCGGTCGACGTGACGTTCGATCCGGCTGAAGTTTCTTACGAGGATCTGCTCGATGCTTTCTGGGCGTTGCACGACCCCACCACCCTCAACCGCCAGGGCCCGGACGTGGGCTCGCAGTACCGCTCCGCCATCTTCTTCCACACGCCGGAGCAGGAGCAGGCGGCGCTCGCCTCGAAGGCGCGGGCCTCCGAGAAATTCCGCAAGCCCATCGTTACCGAGATCACCCCTGCCTCCGAGTTCTACCGCGCCGAGGAGTACCACCAGAAATACTTCCAGAAGCACGGCGGGGGGGGCCGCCCCCTCTTGGCCCCCGTGGGGGGCCCGCCCCCCCCCCGCCCCCCCCGCCCCCCCTCCCCCCCACGCGGCCCACGCCGCCCCCCGTGGCCGACGCCGCGCCC
>Ga0080064_1002425_pt1 | contig 31748 bp, 28 predicted proteins | sample Subgrocontami54m_FD_69260 | JGI IMG/M metagenome (GOLD analysis project Ga0080064, IMG submission 69260) | Subsurface groundwater microbial communities from S. Glens Falls, New York, USA - GMW46 contaminated, 5.4 m (SPADES assembly) (version 2) ...
AACGCGCTAGCGAAGCGGCCTGCCACGGTACGCGCCGCAATCACCGAAACCTGCTGGCCGAGGATCGCGCGCACGGCTACTTCGAAACCGTCGAACGCGCCCGGCACGCGCAAGCCCGGATGGCGCCTCGCAATGGCCCCGAGGGCGTGCGCAACCTCGGCCGGGTGGCAGGCGAGGTCCATCAGCGCCTTCACGCGCGAGAGCACTGGCGGCAAGGCCCTGGCGAGCGACGCTGAAACCGTGACGCGCAGCGCCGGCTTCTTCTGCGACAGTGCCACCTCGATCCAGCCGCGATGCTCCTTGCCGCCCACGTGGATGCGCGCCGTGCGGCGATAGCAGTAACCCTCCACGCTTTCCACGCCGGCGATCGTGCGCGCACTCAGGAACGCGTTCAGCGCGGACCAAGCGTAAGGCGGGCGGAAACTCAATTCGAATTTCAGTATATCGATCGCGCCGGATGTGGACGCGTGCTGCCGCAGTTGTACCGGCTGCAACCGGTAGCGCTGCTTGAACAGCGCGTTGAACCGTCGCACGCTGCCGAAACCGCTCGCGAACGCCACTTCGGTGACCGGCAGCGCGGTGTCGGTCAGCAGACGTTTCGCGAGCAGCAGACGCTGGGTCTGCGCGAATTGGACCGGCGATACGCCGAATTCGGCGCCGAAAGCGCGGCGCAGGTGCCGGTCGGTGATGCCCAGGCGCGCGGCGACGCTATCCAGGCCCGCTTCCTCCAGCGTAGCGTCTTCTATCAGGCTCGCGGCCGCCTGCGCCAGGCGCGAGGTGGCGTCCACGCTTGCATTGCCGGGCGCAAGTTCCGGCCGGCAGCGCAAGCACGGCCGGTAGCCGTCCGCTTCCGCGGCCGCGGCGCTCGGATAGAAGCGGCAGTTCTCGCGCTTGGGCGGCTTCACCGTGCAAACCGGGCGGCAATAGATGCGTGTCGACGCGACTGCGACGAAAAAGCGGCCGTCAAAGCGCGCATCACGCGCGGTGAGCGCGCGGTAGCAGGTGTGGGAATCCAGTGTCATGAGCGCATTGTGAGCGCGGCCACGGGAGTTGTCTGGCCGTTTTCGGACATTGCAGCGTCCTCGATCCGTCGACGTTTTCAGTTCGCGTGCGCTCTAGTGCCGCACCGCACACGCATCGGTGTCGCAAAACTGCGCCCCTACCGCCCGGATTGCAGCGCCTCGCGCATGATGTAGTAGAGTTCGGTGTTGTGGCGATAGCCGGCGAGGCGTTCCGATCCCGGCCCCATGCCGAAGGCGAAGACCGGCGACGCGGTATGCCCCTGCGTCGCCCATCCCACGCCCTGATGCCGCTGCAACAGCGAAATCAGTGAACGCGGCGTGGGAATGTAGCCGCGCGAACCGTCGCTGCGGCGTATTTCCTCGGCAAGGAGGTTCGCATCGCGCGCGTCGAGCTCCAGCCCCAACTGCTCGCGCGCAGCGCTGCGCACCCGCGCCGGCGCCGGGTCGACCGCCAGCTCGCGCAACAGCGCCTCGATAGATCCGCGCGAGTTTGCCATCGCCGCAAAATTGATCCCGCCCCCGCTTCCATCGCCGATCAATGCCATGCCCCCGGTCTCATGGTCGGCAGTCACGATGAGCAGCGTGTCGGCATTGCGCCGCAGGAACTCGAGCGCAACCCCCACCGCTTCGTCGAACGCGATGACTTCGCGGATGACCGCCGCGGCATCGTTTGCATGCGCGGCATGGTCGATGCGTCCGCCTTCGATCATGGCGAAGAAGCCGCGGGGATTTTCCGACAGCGCTCGCAGCGCCGCAGTCGTCATCTCCGCCAGGCTTGGTTCTGCGCTTCGCGCTCGATCGATCTCGAGTGCCATGTTTCCCATGCTGAACAACCCCAAAACCTTTGCGCCGGCGCTGCGCTTCAGCTCTGCCGCGGTTTGCAGCACTTGGTACCGGCTCGCGCGCGCCTCCTGCAGCAGATTGCGCCCGTCCTTGCGCACGCCCCCTGCGGACTGCGGCAGGAAATACCTCCTCCTGCCGCCAAACAGCACCTCGATGCCGCTGCCGATCTGCTGTATCGCCACCGTGATCTCGTCATCGCGATTTTCGACATGCGCGGAAAACGCGGCCGGCGTGGCATCGGTCAGTCCGGAGGTCGTCACCAGCCCGGTTGCCATGCCATGTTCGCGCGCCAACTCGAGGATGGTCCGGCACCGCGTCTTGCCATCGGCGACCATGCCCACGGCGCGCGCCGGCGCCTTCACGCCGCAGGCGATCTGCGTGGCGGCGGCTGCCGATTCGGTGACGACGGCGTCGGCGGTATCGTTGACGAGATAGGCGGTGCGCCCCCCCTGCATGACCTCCATCATGCGCAGCTCGCGCTTGAGCACGCGCAAGCTGTAGAGCTGCGCGGCGCGGATGTGGCTGGGCCCCATGCCGTCCCCGATCATGAGAATGACATTGCGCGCGGGCGCCGCGCTCGCCGCTGCCGCTGCGAAAGCGAGGCTCAGAATAAGAAGCGTCGTAACGGCTCGAAGTTTTGCTCGCATATTGCACCCGATTCCGTAGAAAGCGCCGCCCGCATCGGCGGCCCATGCCGAACACCTTACCAAATAGACCGAAACCACGTCATTCATGCATGCTTTCGCACCCAGAACTGATACATGCGAGCGAAAGTATGCGGATAGTCCAGCTCGAAGCGATGCCAGTTGTCAAGGTTGGATGCCGCAGGATCGCCCGGAAACTGCCGCCGGTAACGGGCAGCGGCGCTTGGATCGCTCAACTCGAAGCCGATAAATGTCAATCCCAGCTGATCGAGTGCCAGAGCGATTTGCGGCAACGTGAAGCGGTGCTCCTGCACGTGAAACAGCAGGTCGCGGCAGCCGCTGAGACTGTAAAAATCCTCGCTCGCGACGATGCCTGCGGCGAGCTCGTCGCCACATGCGCGGATTGCCGCGCGGCATCGCCGTACGCCGTCCGCCGTCGGGCGAAAGCCCTGTTCCGCGATGAATGCGCGCGCGCGCACGATGCGCCGGCGCGCGATTTCGCTGTACAAGCCGATGCGCATCACGGCGCCAGATCGCAACAGCGAGCACAGTATGCGCCAGCCCGCGAGCGGGTCCTCGAGATGGTGCAACACGCCCGAGCATTCGATCACATCGAAGTGCTCGGTGAGCGAACCGAGCGCAAGAATATCGGCCTGCCGGTACTCGATGCCTGCAATGCCGAGTTCGCGGGTCTTGCGCTTAGCGTAGGCGAGACTCGCAAGGCTCAGATCGACGCCGAGCACGGACGCGTCGCGGAATTCCTGCGCTGCGTAGATCGCGTGCCGGCCGGTGCCGCAGCCTGCGACGAGGATGCGAGCGCTCGCCTCGGTCACCGAATCCAAATCTGCCTGCGGGAAGCGCTTGCGAAGAATGGCTGCAACCGAATCCGGCGCACAATTCTGCGCGAGGCGCAGCCATCTCGGGTACGGATTGGCTTCGTATTGGGCTTGCACTGCCGCGGAGATCGCGCCTGCGGCGCCCGCGAGCGCCTGGATCGTCTCGCGCAGGCGGCGCTCCTCGCCAGGCTCCAGTATCTGCCGCTGCGCGAGCGAACCCAACGGAGTCGGCGCGAGGTCGGCCGCAACGTGCTCCGCAGCGTCGAGCAGATGGAGCGGACGATAACAGGCCAACACCGCGTACCAATGCAGCGGTACCGCTTGTCCCGAGGTCCGCGCCGCGCGTATCGCCTCGTGCAAGGACGCGGCTGAAGAGCGCTCTTCGTCGGACTCGTCGTAGACGTATTCGGTATTGAAGCACTGATGCGCAATGGCCAGGATGACCTGCAACGGCAGCGACGGCTCCGCCGCAGGCCGCTCCAACGTCTCCCGCAGCGTGGCGCAGCGCGAAAACTGGATGAGCCGTTCGAGGAATGCATCGAAGAGCACCGCATGTTCGAGCAGCCGCAGCAACAGCGGGTCCGCGAAGATGCCTGACACCAGGTGCGCGACCGCAGGCCACTCGATGCGTTCGAACGTGCAGGATGCGGGAAGCTGCGCTTTTAGTTCGAGGGCGCCGGGATGCGCCCCCGCCAGGCCGGCAATCGCCGGGACCAGATCTGCCGGGTTGACCGCCGGATGCTCAAGCGCGCGCGCGAGCAGTTCGCGCGCTGCGCCGCTGAGCGGGTAGCGTAGCTGAAATGACCCGATGTGTTCGGCGTACTGCGACCAATATTGCGCATTGTCCGGGCAAAGGCGCAAGGCGGTCGATATGCTTTCGACGGCGCGCGCGGCGGCTTCTGACGCCGGCGCCGAATCGAGCGCATCCCCGGACGCCGCCATGCTTGCGGCGAGTTTCATCTGCGCGGCGGCGAGATTGGAATGGGCTTGGTGAAACGCGGGGTAGATCGCGATGGCGCGCTGGAAATTCGCGCATGCGCGCTCGTAATCTCCGAGCGCGAATTGCACGCTGCCAAGGCCGTTCAGCGCATTCGGAAACTCGCTGCGGATTGCGAGCGCGCGCTCGAAACTGTGCGCGGCCGCTTCGATTTGCCCCGAATCCAATTGCAGCGTACCGAGGCTCGCATGCGCTTGCGCGAACCCGGGGTCGAGTTGCAGCGTGCGCGTGAGCTGCTCGATCGCAAGCGCGGGTTTGCCGAGCAGGCGGTAGGCCATCGCGATTTCGCAGCGATAGGCCGGATGCTCGGGGCGCTGCGCGATCGCTGCCGCAAGCAGCTTCTCGGCCGGCTCGGGTTGCCCGATTTCAAGTCCCAGAATCCCGGCGCCGTGCAGCAGGTCCGGATCGCGCGGCGGGGCGGCGACCAGCTCGGAAAAAATCGCTGTAGCGCGAGTGCGGTCTCCGGATTGCAGCGCGCGCAACGCCCGTCCGATCAACTCGGCGTGAAACGGCCTCGACCCTGCTCTTAGTGCGGCAAGACGCCGCTTTCTTTCACCCATCGGACAATGTTTTGCAGGCGCGCCTCTGGACCGGAGGGGCGGGATTCTACCGCATCAAGCGATCGGAGAATCATTCGGCATACTTGCCGGCTACCATGAATTGCAGGACACTCACTCGGTGGTCAACCCAAACAACAATCGACTATCCGCGGTATGAAACAGGCGCTGCGATATGAGCAGACTTGACGACCTCTACCGCTTGCATCGCCTGCTAAATGGACGGCGCACCGCCATCAGCCGCCAGACGCTGCTGGACAGGCTGGAGATTTCCCGCTCCAAACTCACCCGGCTCATTGCCGACTTGCGCGACAGGATCGACGCTCCCGTCATCTTCGACCAGGAACAAGGCGGCTATCGGTTCGATTCGGCAGACGGCCGCTTCGAGCTACCCGGCCTGTGGTTCACGGCCGAAGAACTCAACGCGCTCGTCAGCCTCAATCACCTGCTGCGAACGCTCCAGCCCGGTTTGTTGGATGACTTGCTCGCGCCCGTCCGCGCACGGCTGGAGCGCATCCTCCAGACTGAGCATCTCGGCGGCGGCGAGGCGCCAAAGCGCGTCCGCATCCTCACCATGGCCGCACGCGCAAGAGACATGCGCCACTTCCAGGCCGCCGCCGGTGCCGTGCTGCAACGCAAACGGCTTTCCATCGAGTATTACAACCGCGAACGCGACCAAACCGGCACGCGGGAAATTTCACCCCAACGGCTCACGCATTATCGCGACAACTGGTACCTCGACGCCTGGTGCCACGAGAAGAAGGCCCTGCGTATTTTTTCCGTCGAGTGCATCCGCCACGCCACAGTGTTGACGAAACCCGCCAAGAACCTGCCGGACGCCGCGCTCGACCGCGAACTCGCCAGCGCCTACGGCATCTTCGCGGGCGAGCCCGTCGCCACCGCGGTCCTGCGTTTTACCGCGTATCGCGCCCGCTGGGTGGCCGACGAAACCTGGCACCCGAAGCAGCAATCGCGCTGGCTCGAAGACGGGCGCTATGAACTCAGTTTCCCGTATTCACGGGATACCGAACTCATCATGGACATCTTGAGGCATGGGGCGGAGGTCGAGGTGATTGGGCCCGAGGCGCTCAGAGAAGCCGTAAAGAAAGAGCTCGAGCAGGCCAGAAGCCAATACGGATAAGCGCGTCGGGGAATTAGGCTCTTGGGCCTAGGCCGATGCCTAGGTTGCTTCCACTACCGGACAGGACCAATATCGCCCTATAGCATTGTTAGCATCACACCGCCATGCACATCAACACTACCCGGTTCAAAGCCAACTGCTTGAGGCTTATCGACCAGGTCGCAGCCACGCGCAGACCCATTATCATCACCAAGCGCGGCAAACCGCTCGCCAAACTGGTGCCGATCCAGGACGAAAAGACTTCCCCTCTGTTCGGCTACATGAAAGGCACGGTTGAGATCCTTGGCGATATCGTGAATGTGCCCCATGACGCCTGGACCGCTGAGACGGGTGCAGAAGACGAACTCTATGCGGCGGTACCACAGAAGAGGAAAGCAGCCAAATGAATATCGGGCGGCTGATACTCAATATGTGCGTCTACGGTACTACTGGGCACATCAGTGAATCGACCGCCTTGTCGATGCGGGAAAAAGCGCGTCTGAGAAAGCGAAAGAAACCGCAAAAAGAAATGCTCGACCGGGCCAGAAACTAGTACTGGTAAGGGTTTGCGGCATGCTCAGGTCTTGAGCCTGGGCGGGCGTAGGATGTGAAGTGGTTTGTCGGATTGATGGCTCACAGGTAGTTGTTGGAGCCATGTAGACAGTTTCCCCATGGCAATACCAACGGTCAACTCTGCTCACAACGACCGAAGCGTCAGGCACAGTCATCGCCTGCCGGGCGAGCCGATATGGCATCGGCTCCTGTATCAGTGGTTCAATGTCGCGGCAGTGTCTGTTGGACAAAAGCACTACGGTACTGCGAGATGAATGCAGCGTTAGCAAATATCTGGGCGAAAACTGCCAAGAGCGGTACTGCAGTATGGCATCCACTTGTTCTCCATATGTTGGATGTCGCTGCGAGTGCAGACGCGATTCTTGCGCGAGAGCCAGAAACAACCCGCAAACGGATTGGAGAGATCTTGGGGCTGGGATGGGAAGAGGCCCGCGCTTGGATCTTACTCGTGGTGGCTTGTCATGATCTAGGGAAGGCTTGTCCTGGGTTTCAGTGCAAGTGGGAAAACATGACTGGCATGGATTCTGGTCGCAGCCCTAATACAGTTATCAATCATGCCTTCGTGAGCCAGATCGTGCTGTCGGAACTGTTGCAGGAGATGGGCTGGCCGGAGCAATTGGCTGAGCTAGTGGCCGACGCGGTAGGGTGTCACCACGGGGAACGGGCTTCACCGAATATGCTCAACAATTTGGCCGGCGATAGGCGCGCACTTGGTCGCGATCCATGGGCGCTAGCACGTCGAGGTCTATTTGAAGCATTACTGGATACCTTGAAGCCCGCGATGACTCCGGACAAGCAGACTCTTTCGGGTCCCGATTTCATGTTGCTGTCGGGCCTCACGAGTTTTTCTGATTGGATCGGTTCCAACGAAGATTGGTTTCCCTTCGGAAGTCCAGAGGACTGCGAGGATCTGCCGGAATGGTTCGAAAAGCGCAGCGCCCATGCCGACCACGCCTTAGATGCAATAGGCTGGGCGCCCCGAACCCCGCTTTCCTCGGAGCCGAAGTCTTTCGAGCAAGTTTTCAGTTTTACCCCACGTCCCTTGCAGCAGGCGGTCGCAGACGCTCTTTCCAAATTGAAGCAACCCGCCATCCTGCTGGTGGAAGCTCCCATGGGCGAGGGCAAGACGGAGGCCGCCCTCTTCGCACATTTGGAACTACAGCGAAGATTTGGGCACCGCGGCTTGTATGTGGCCTTGCCGACCAAAGCCACCGGTAATGCTATGTTCAAGCGGACCCTGAAATTTTTGCGCAGCCAGGGAGTTGATCGAAAGCTCGACCTGCAACTCCTGCATGGCGCAAAGCTTCTCAACGACACCTTCCAGAATCTGCACCTCGCGGGTATTCACGATCCCGCAACGGGTGGTGAGATCCGCGCCGGAGAATGGTTTACAAACAAGAAGCGGGCACTCCTCTCGGAATATGGTGTGGGAACTGTGGATCAGGCGCTTTTGCCCATTCTGCCTGTGCGGCACAACTTCGTGCGCCTTTGGGGTCTCGCGAACCGCGTGGTGGTCTTTGACGAGATTCACGCCTACGACGCTTATACGGGTACGCTCCTGGTTCACCTACTGCGCTGGCTCCTGGCGCTGGGCTCATCGGTGGTACTTCTCTCGGCGACCCTCTCGCCTTCCATTCGCCGCAAGTTGGCAGAAGTTGTTGCTGCCAACTTGCCGGAAAAGGAGCCGGAATACCCTCGCCTGTCCGTTTTTCGTCCTGATGCCGTGACACAGGTACATTTCGAGGCCGACCCGGCGCGCCGCCTGACGTTACGGTTGCAAGGAATCCCGCCGGATTTGCCGGCCATGCGCGCCGCTCTCGAGGAGCACCTTGCAAGTGGTGGAATGGGATTAGCGCTAGTCAATACCGTACAGCGAGCGCAAGACTTGTATTGTCTCTTCCCAGAGGGCGATCTTCTGGAACGCGAGGGCCAACGTGTCGGCAAGCGCCTCTCCGATGGAACCGAGGTATTTCTCTTTCACGCCCGCTTTCCGGCCGATCGGAGGCAACAGCGCGAGGAACTGATCTTGGAGGTGTTCGGAGAAGGCGGTCGCCGGGACGGCCGGCAAATCCTTATTGCCACGCAAGTGGCGGAGCAGAGCCTGGATCTGGACTTCGACCTGATCGCGACCGATCTTGCACCAATTGACCTCGTGCTCCAGCGCGCGGGTCGCTTGTGGCGACACGCACGAAGATCCAGGCCTCTTTTCGAACCGATCCTTCTGGTGGCGGGACTTGCAGGTGACGAGCCGCCGTCCTTCGCGAAGCCTCTCTGGTGGGGCGCGGTGTACCGCGAGGATACTCTGTTGCGCACCTGGAGTTTGCTTCGAGGCGGACAGAGACGAAATCTGACACTTCCGGATGAAATCGACACCTTGGTGCAAGCGGTGTACGAAGAACAGGTGGGTGTGTCCGAATCTTTACGGGAGCGGCTGGAGAAAGCGTTGATGGATGGGGACGGAAGAGCCATCGCCCACACTGGGCAGGCGAACCAGGCGATCATTGGCTTTCCTGACGATGCATCGTGGAACGATCCAGCGCGATTCGTTCTTTACGACGAGGATGAGCCCGGTGTGCATCGAACCCTCATGGCTCAGACCCGGCTTGGCGAAGACTCAATCGTCGCTATTCCGCTATGGCTGGAGGACGGCTTCCGTACTGAAGCGACGCCAGCATTCCCTCAGGCAAAACAGTGGTTCCTAAGGGCCGTGAGCCTTTCGCGCAAAGGTGTGGTCAAGAAACTCAAGGCGCGAGGAGTGCCGGAAGGCTGGAACAAATCACCGCTCTTGCGCAATTGCTTTCCGCTGTTGCTGGGCTTGGAGGGACGCTGGACGGAGGATGCGAACGTGCGACTGGATGACGATCTGGGAGTGGTGTACGAATTAAAGGAGGCCGAATGAGCCGATTCAATCTGATTGATGAAAAATGGATTCCAGTGCGATTTCACAATGGTACGCGTGGCGAATTGGGCATCCGCGACACCCTGCTGCGATCCAAGGGGATCTCCGCCATCGAGGATCCGTCGCCGCTCGTGGTCGCGGCTCTGCATCGTTTTCTACTCGCAGTCCTGTATCGTGCCTTGGAAGGCCCGACCGATACCGATCAGGCCAAGGCGCTGTTTAAGGCGGGGCTACCCGACGAAAAAATCACGACCTATCTGGAAAAATGGCGCGATCGGTTCTGGCTGTTTGATGAGAGGTATCCGTTTGGACAAATACCAACTTTCGCGCCGAAGACCTGGAGAGCCTGGACGGCTCTTGCGGTTGAGCACAATGCCGACAATGCCAAGGTGCTCTTCGATCACTTGGATGTGACAGACGCTGGCAGCGTAAGCCACGCCGCCGCAACTCGATGGCTGCTTGCTACGCAGACCTTTGCCGTTTCTGCGGGAAAAAGCGAAATTTCCCACACTGGGACGGCGCCGTCGGCTGGCTCTGTTATTGCAATTCCCATTGGGTCGAATCTGTTTGATACGATGTGCTTCTGTCTCGTCCCTCAGAATCGGTTGGTAATGCAAGCCGATATTTCATTATGGGAAAAGGGGCCAGAGTCTCTGCAGTATCTAACAGCCACTACAAAAGTGTCGGATAAAAAATCTGGAAAGGAAAAGGATCGAGCTATTGAGAGAGGCGCTACTGGGATTGTCGATCTCTATACATGGCGAACCCGCTCGATCCTTTTCAAGGATTCACTTTCTGATGGTGTTTCCGAGGTAGGGCTTGCTTCTGGCATCGGGTACACGCCGTCAACGGAGCTTGATCCGATGCTCGGATACGTCATCGCGGAGATTCCAGACGGAGAGACAAAGGAGAAGGTGAAAAAGAGGGTGGCAATTCATTTTGAGGAAAAGGGATTTTGGAGAGATTTCGATTCGCTCCTCCCGGATGATGCGCATCTTGCTCCGAGAGTGATTGAACATGCTGTAGTACTGACGAAGACGGATCGCAAGAGGTTCCCGCGGGGAGTGATGGTCCTTGGGCAAAGGTATTTCCCGCCTCGACCAAATGTTGCCTTCTGGAGAAAGGAACACTTCGCCCTGCCTGAAGCAATCTCAGGGGATCGCTACATACGTCATGACATTCGAGACATCTTGCTCGATGCTGAAAAAGCGGGCGATGAATTGAATAGTGCTTGTGAAGCCTTCGCCAAAGATATCCTCCGGCATGGCAATAGGAAGGTAGAGAGGAAAGATATTCGCAACTTTGTCGAACAACTGTCAGCGTCTGCTCAGTACTGGTCCACTCTGGAATTTCGCTTCCACGAAATCTTGAGCGACTACACCCTTGAGGACGATCCAGAAGAAATTCGCTGTCAGTGGCTCAAGTCCGTTCGGGACACCCTGAAGAAGGCATGGGATCAGCATCGCGCGCTGGTCTCCATGGGCGACGCCTGGGCCATCCGGGCGCTTGTGAAAGCGGAAAAATCAGTAGATGACAAAGTCAATGAACTTACTCGCGAAATTCTGAAATTCGAATCGCAGAAGGAGGCCGCATGAGATTCATCGGATGGCTTGAAGATCTGAATGCAAAGGACACCAAGGTGCGGGCGGTGCTGCGACGAAGCCTGACTTTCGACCCGGGAACGTTTGCTCCAGCCTATCCCTACGTCGAACCATTTGTGCAAGATCACGACAACTCTTGGCGGCGGGAGATGCTCTACCTGGTGGCCGGCGTCTGGGCCGCGCACTGGCGAGAAGGCCAAATGGGACAACCGATGTCTATCGGAAAGGCTTGCGCTGCTTATCAAGCGACAAGTGGATCCACGAGCACCGAGCGTCGATTTATCGCACTACTCGATTCTGATCGCGACCAATTACCACACCGCCTGCGTCAGATGATTGCCCTTCTCAAGGAACAGGTCGTCGACTTTGACGCCCTCTTGAACGGGCTCCTGTTCTGGAACGATGACCAGAAACGCACCCAGAACACCTGGGCCCGCGATTTCTACCGGACCATGAACGCCGAATTGAATAAAGCACCAGCTACCCAAGAGGAGATAATCAAATGAAAACCCTGATCGAAATCCACGTCTTGCAGAATTTTGCTCCGTCGAACCTGAACCGCGATGACACCGGGGCTCCAAAAGATGCCCTGTTTGGTGGCACCCGCCGCGCTCGTGTATCCAGCCAGTGCCTCAAGCGGGCAGTAAGGGAGCATTTCAAGGGACAGAACAAGGATTGGGTGGCCGAGAGGACGAAGCGCATCGTTGATGCTCTCAGAAAACGCGTTCCCCCCAAGGTAAAGGATCAGAACGGGTTCACGGAAGAAAATCTGGTGAAGGCAATTGAAATTGCAATCTCCAGCCTCGGGAGCAAGAAGAAGGTCAAGGTAGACAAGGAAAGGAAAACGGATGTCTTGTTGTTCCTGAGTCCAAAGGAAATCGATTCCCTGGAAAAAATCATCACAGAGTCCTATACCGATCTTCTCAAGGCAAAACTCTCGGACGAGGTTGTGAAGGGTTTGAATGATGCGATCGACGGAGAAGATAAGTCGCGATTGAGCGTGGATGTTGCCTTATTTGGGCGCATGCTGGCTGTAATGCCAGAGAAAAACCAGAACGCGGCTTGTCAGGTTGCACACGCTATTTCGACCCATTCCGTCGAGCGAGAATTCGATTTCTACACCGCCGTGGACGACCTCAAACCCGAAGATACTGCCGGTGCAGACATGATGGGCACGGTAGAGTTCAATTCGGCCTGTTTCTACCGCTATGCCGCGGTGGACTGGCAGAAGCTTGTGGATAATCTTCAGGGCAATATGGAACTCGCGGACAAGGGGCTGCGGGCGTTCCTTGAAGGTTTCGTGGTAGCAGAGCCCACCGGCAAGCAAAACACCTTCGCTGCCCACAATCATCCGGAGTTCATTTCGGTATCCGTGCGCCGCAACACGGCGCCACGCAATCTAGCCAACGCCTTTGAAATAGCCATCCGCGCGAAGAAGGATGAGTCGCTCACCAAGAAATCGGCGTCGTGCTTGTCCGCAAAGGCGGTTGCACTGGATAAGCTCTATGGCACCCCGTGCAATTCCCGCTACGCTGTCTCTGAAGATATCTTTGGCGAGAAGTTCGAAGCGAAGGGGCTTGGGAGCCAAGAGGAAAGCTTTTCTGCTGTCGTCGACTGGGCATTGGGAGAAGTCTCCAAGAAGGAGAAATAAAATGCCCACTTTGTTGCTTTCCCTGGTGGGGCCCATGCAGTCATGGGGAACCACCAGCCGGTTTAATCAACGTGATACGGGGAAGGAGCCGAGCAAGTCCGGCGTCGTAGGGCTTCTGGCCGCCGCCCTGGGGATTGACCGCGAGAACTGGACAGATCTGGAGCCGCTCACGCGCCTGACAATGGGGACTCGTCACGATCGGCCGGGAATGCCCAAGCGGGATTACCAGACGGCGGGATGCGCCGCAACCGACACTATCATCAGGGCGGATAGAACCCTAGCCAAGAATGAGGGTGTTGTTTCCGACCGCTTCTACATTGCCGATGCGGCATTTCTTGTGGGTCTGGAATGCGAGGAGTGCGCCTTGCTGGAACGAACTCACGCCGCCCTGCGTGATCCCGTCTGGCCCCTGGCTTTGGGGCGCAAATCCTATGTACCGTCCGAGTCGATCTGGATTGAAAACGGCTTGCAGGACGCTCCGTTGCGTGACGTCTTGGCACGGTGGCCATGGATCGGCTCACAGCGGAAATGGGAAGAACTCCCCGAGAAGCTTTTGGTCTCCTTTGAGTCCGAGGACGGATCTGGTGTACTCAAGATGGACCAACCGCTGTCGTCGTTTGCCGAACGGCGCTTCGGGGCGCGATTCGTGCGCTCGGAGTGGATACCCCTCCCTCAGGAGGTGCCCGATGTACCTGCATAGAATCCATCTTGATCCACGTTGCCGGGAGGCACGACGCGACCTGTCCGATCCGTATCAGCTTCACTCCACACTGTGTCGGGCCTTCTGCGAGTCGAACAAGAAATGCCCTGAAGGTGAAATCTTGTGGAGACTTGAGCCGGAGCTTGATCCAACCGGGTGCTCGCGCATTCTTGTGCAAAGCCGCTCGATGCCGGACTGGAATGGGATCGGCGTGCAGGGATGGCTGGCAAAGGCTGATCCGGCCATCGATCTGAAGGACCGACTCAAACTCGATTCGCTCAAGGTTGGACAGCGTTATCGTTTCAGACTACGCGCCAATCCCTGCGTAACTCGCAACGGCAAGCGACTGGGATTGCTGCGGCGGGAGGAACAAGATGCCTGGATTGAGCGCAAAGCGCAGCGTCACGGTTTTTCGGTGTCAAAACTACCATCCTTCGGTATTTCAGAATCGCCGCAGGGGCCGGTTGATGTACGGATTTCTCAAGAGCAGATACTCCGAGGGAAACAGCATACTGGCAATGGTATCCGGATCCATTCGGTGCTTTACGACGGAATTCTCACGGTAACCCAAGCGGACAAATTCAGGGGTGCACTGCAAACCGGCATCGGTCATGGCAAAGTCATGGGTCTGGGGCTCCTTTCTGTGGCGCCGATAGCATGAGGCAGCACCGGTATCGGCCCCGCCAAAGCCTTCGGTTGCGGATTGTTGCTGGTAAGACGCATCGTGTAAGCTGACTATTATTCGTGCGATGGTGGACGTATCATTCGTCTATAACACCTGAACGAGAGCTACCCATGAACTGGCGCGATTACATTGTTTCCGATCCGGAGATTCTGGTCGGCAAGCCGGCGGTAAAAGGCACGCGGCTATCGGTCGATCTGATTCTCGACCGTCTCGCGGATGGCTGGACAGCGGAAGATTTGTTTCAGGCGTATCCGCGTTTGACGCCCGAGGCGTTGCAGGCTGTATTCGCGTTTGCTGCGGAAATCCTTAAGGACGAGGACTATATTGCCATTGCCAAAGCGGCGGCATGAAGCCGCGACTGCTTGCGAACGAGAATTTTCCGGCGCCGTCAGTTCGATATTTGCGTGACGAGGGCTACGACGTTGCCGCGGTTTTTGAAGGCCACGGGCGGGTGAGCGACCGCGAGGTACTCGCACTTGCGGAAGCCGAGCAGCGCTGGATCGTAACGTTCGATCGGGATTACGGTGATCTGATATTTGCGCGCGGCTTGGCTGCGCCGCCGGCCGTAATTTTGTTCAGGTTGAGGTCCTACCGCCCCGATGCGCCGGGCCGACTTGTGGCCGGGCTGCTCGAATCCGGCAGCGAGTTGGAGGGGCATTTCGTTGTCGTGGACGAATCTGGCCCCAGACGACGTCCGCTACCGGCGAAGAAATCCGTTCGTGGCTGAGCTTCTTCCTCCGCTCAAACCAATTCCGATCAAGGACCGTCTGTCGGTTCTTTACGTCGAGAAAGGCGGTCTTGATGTACTCGACGGCGCATTTGTCGTTGTCGACAAGACCGGAATCCGCACTCATGTTCCCATCGGTGGCGTCGCGTGCCTAATGCTCGAACCGGGAACCCGGGTCTCCCACGCTGCATGCGCACTGGCGGCGCGAGTTGGCACGCTGCTGGTGTGGATCGGCGAGGCTGGCGTGCGGTTGTATTCAGCGGGCCAACCTGGCGGCGCGCGCTCAGACCGGCTGCTGTATCAGGCAAAGCTTGCCCTCGATGCCGATCTCAGGCTGAAGGTCGTGCGAAGTATGTACGCGATGCGATTCGGGGAAGAACCCCCACAGCGCCGTTCGGTAGAGCAGCTTCGCGGCATCGAGGGCGTGCGCGTGCGCGAGATGTACAAGCGGATCGCGAACAAGTACGGCGTCGAATGGCGTGCGAGGAATTACGATACCGACGCCTGGGATGCCGGTGATTTGCCGAACCGCTGTCTTTCCGCAGCCACCTCATGCTTATACGGTGTCACAGAAGCGGCTGTCCTCGCGGCGGGATACGCGCCTGCAGTCGGGTTTATCCACACTGGGAAACCGCTGTCCTTCGTATACGATGTCGCGGATGTCTACAAATTTGAGACAGTCGTGCCGGTTGCGTTTCGAATCGCAGCGCGCAACCCGGGAAGACCAGAACAACAGGTGCGCCTTGCCTGTCGCGATATCTTTCGCGAGACCCGTTTACTCGATCGGATCATCCCTGGAATCGAGGAAATGCTCGCCGCCGGAGGGATCGCGCCTCCAGAAGCGCCCGAAGATGCAGTAGGTCCTGCGATTCCGAATCCGGAGTCCCTCGGCGATGCTGGTCATCGTTCTTGAGAACGCACCGCCGCGGCTGCGCGGTCGACTTGCGATCTGGCTGTTGGAGGTTCGCGCCGGTGTGTATGTGGGCAACTATTCGTCCAGGGTTCGCGAGTACATCTGGAATCAAGTCGAGAAGGGAATCGAAGACGGAAACGCTGTGATGATGTGGCGCACCAACAACGAAGCCGGTTTCGACTTTGTCACGCTCGGGACGAATCGAAGGATACCCGTGGAGATCGATGGTGCGAAACTCGTGTCGTTCCTCCCGGAAAACCCGGGTGCAGCTCTTTAACAACTCGGAATTGCGAGATAATTGTATTAGGATCACCCCGGGCTCCAATGGATTATCTCGGTAGATTAGCTGCTCGTTGAATTCTTGCGGTAATTCAACGAAGTGGAGGAAGTGTGTTCCCCGCACGCGCGGGGATGAACCGATGTGGAAGTGCAGCGCGTCTCGCGGGTAGTGGTGTTCCCCGCACGCGCGGGGATGAACCGATATTGCCAATTCCATAACATAGAGGATAGATGTGTTCCCCGCACGCGCGGGGATGAACCGACTTCTGCTCTAGTCTTATGCTTTTTTAGGCTGTGTTCCCCGCACGCGCGGGGATGAACCGGCTTTGACAGCCAAGCAGCAGTTGATTTGGGAGTGTTCCCCGCACGCGCGGGGATGAACCGCCGTTGCCCCAGTCATGGAGAAACTGCTTACCGTGTTCCCCGCACGCGCGGGGATGAACCGTGGGGCGAATACAGGCTAGAACATGCTGCCGCGTGTTCCCCGCACGCGCGGGGATGAACCGAACTTGTTGCTGTCGTCGTTGAAAACGGAATCGTGTTCCCCGCACGCGCGGGGATGAACCGGGGAAACAATGTTGGCCGCAACAATAAGAACCGTGTTCCCCGCACGCGCGGGGATGAACCGGCGGATTAACACCCTTCAACTGGAAAGTGCTAGTGTTCCCCGCACGCGCGGGGATGAACCGGCTGCTGCGCAGGATGCCGCCGCAATCATTGAGTGTTCCCCGCACGCGCGGGGATGAACCGACGCCGAGGCGCTCAAGCGTTTCAAGTCCGGCGTGTTCCCCGCACGCGCGGGGATGAACCGCAAGCCGAGGCGCTTTCAAAGATAGGCGAGCAGTGTTCCCCGCACGCGCGGGGATGAACCGTTGAATTTGATGCCTGCGTTTCTGCTGGCAACGTGTTCCCCGCACGCGCGGGGATGAACCGCAGATGGGCTACGACCGTTGCGCGTGGGAGATGTGTTCCCCGCACGCGCGGGGATGAACCGTTCGACGACCTGGCCCGCGGCGTACATCTGCAGTGTTCCCCGCACGCGCGGGGATGAACCGACTTTCCGCGCCCTTCTTGAGGAGACGAAAGAGTGTTCCCCGCACGCGCGGGGATGAACCGGAGCCGGCTGCCGCAGTGGCGGTGCAGGAGGAGTGTTCCCCGCACGCGCGGGGATGAACCGATCAAATGTGCTCGGGAAGTGTCGCAAAACACGTGTTCCCCGCACGCGCGGGGATGAACCGCCTAAATCGTTTTGTGAGGACAATCCGACTGCGTGTTCCCCGCACGCGCGGGGATGAACCGCCCAGTGATGATCTTGATCATTTCACGACCATGTGTTCCCCGCACGCGCGGGGATGAACCGTCAAGCCCGCTCACACGCCCTCCGATACGCACGTGTTCCCCGCACGCGCGGGGATGAACCGTCAAGATTTATTTACTCTGAGGGCAAATTTTTTGTGTTCCCCGCACGCGCGGGGATGAACCGTGTTCTGTTAAATGGTGGTTGCGTGATCTGACGTGTTCCCCGCACGCGCGGGGATGAACCGCCCTACAGCGCGCCCAGGCAGAAGCTGAGGCCGTGTTCCCCGCACGCGCGGGGATGAACCGGCATTTCGCCGCCTCGGCTGCACGGTTCAATCGTGTTCCCCGCACGCGCGGGGATGAACCGCTGGAACGTGCCAGAAATCTTCGTGACAACAAGTGTTCCCCGCACGCGCGGGGATGAACCGCAACATTGCGAGGCCGTGTAATTTTTCTTAGTGTGTTCCCCGCACGCGCGGGGATGAACCGGAATCGCAAGCAGCGCTGTTGGACGAGGTCGTGTGTTCCCCGCACGCGCGGGGATGAACCGCAATGCGCGCCTTCGCGCGGGCTCATCGGAACGTGTTCCCCGCACGCGCGGGGATGAACCGCCTGGCGGATAGTGGGAGGTCGAGCGGTAGGTGTGTTCCCCGCACGCGCGGGGATGAACCGGCACTGCGACGTGGTTGCAAATTCTCTGTCACGTGTTCCCCGCACGCGCGGGGATGAACCGCACTACGCTGACTTTACAGCGGCTGAATACCAGGTGTTCCCCGCACGCGCGGGGATGAACCGAAACTCGCATGCTGCTCGGCGATCCGCACGCTGTGTTCCCCGCACGCGCGGGGATGAACCGTTTAGAATTCTTCCCCGGCTTCCCACCGGCCCGGTGTTCCCCGCACGCGCGGGGATGAACCGCCATTTTGTGCCGGCATAGCCTATGTCAAGGAGTGTTCCCCGCACGCGCGGGGATGAACCGCCATGATGAAGTCCGGATATAGCGATAGCTCGCGTGTTCCCCGCACGCGCGGGGATGAACCGCGGATACTGGCTTTACGGCGACCGCTGGAAATGTGTTCCCCGCACGCGCGGGGATGAACCGTCGGATCGAAATTCCGCAACGGTGATCTTGATGTGTTCCCCGCACGCGCGGGGATGAACCGAAGGGGCAGCGCGCCGCCGGCGCCGAGAACCCGTGTTCCCCGCACGCGCGGGGATGAACCGCGGAAAAACTTGGGCGAGGTAGGCGATGAGCTGTGTTCCCCGCACGCGCGGGGATGAACCGAACAACCCGACACTTTCAGGAGCGAGAAAATAGTGTTCCCCGCACGCGCGGGGATGAACCGTGGGTTAATTTCGGGTAGGCGCTCGATAAGGTGTGTTCCCCGCACGCGCGGGGATGAACCGGTATGAATTGGGCGCAAAAAGCGGCCGCTGGTGTGTTCCCCGCACGCGCGGGGATGAACCGCGCTACGAATATCGCGTGGTGGAAGCGTGAAAGTGTTCCCCGCACGCGCGGGGATGAACCGCCGGTATCTGCTTTAACCTTTTCGACATTCATCGTGTTCCCCGCACGCGCGGGGATGAACCGCTCAGAAACGACTACACAGCGAATCCGAAGGTGTGTTCCCCGCACGCGCGGGGATGAACCGGAAATGCTGTCGAAGATGGGGCCGGCGCTAATGTGTTCCCCGCACGCGCGGGGATGAACCGAATGCCGGCGATCACGCCATGCACTATCGGACGTGTTCCCCGCACGCGCGGGGATGAACCGCTATTGCACGTCAGCGAGACAGCACTGTCCAAGTGTTCCCCGCACGCGCGGGGATGAACCGCCAGACACACCCGGGTCACTGCCCGCCAACACGTGTTCCCCGCACGCGCGGGGATGAACCGTGGTAGCAGCTACAACCGACTTCACCGGCGCCGTGTTCCCCGCACGCGCGGGGATGAACCGCCTGCGTCCGCCGCTGCACGCCCCTCCGATGTGTGTTCCCCGCACGCGCGGGGATGAACCGCCCTCTTGACTGGATCACGCAGAGCCTGCGGCGTGTTCCCCGCACGCGCGGGGATGAACCGGATTTGTCCCGCTCTACCTCCACCCTCACGCCGTGTTCCCCGCACGCGCGGGGATGAACCGGCAATAGCGACTAGTTGGCAGCGCGCGCACCCGTGTTCCCCGCACGCGCGGGGATGAACCGGCTGGAAGATCGGGACTCATTTTTATAGGTTGGTGTTCCCCGCACGCGCGGGGATGAACCGGCGGTGGTCAAGGGCAAGAAGCTTTACGATCCGTGTTCCCCGCACGCGCGGGGATGAACCGCCTGCCCTGCGTGCAATAGGGAGCGTGTCAAAGTGTTCCCCGCACGCGCGGGGATGAACCGGCTGCGACAGCGGTTCTGTGCAAGCCAACGTCGTGTTCCCCGCACGCGCGGGGATGAACCGCTAGAGACGAGTCTGGTTTGTGCATCGATCCAGTGTTCCCCGCACGCGCGGGGATGAACCGATGCTGGCCGGGAAGTTAGCGATCTGGGCAGGGTGTTCCCCGCACGCGCGGGGATGAACCGGATTTTTTATGAGCGCCAAACAGTCAGCCGAAGTGTTCCCCGCACGCGCGGGGATGAACCGTTGAGCCCTCCCGACCTACCCCTACCCCTGAGGTGTTCCCCGCACGCGCGGGGATGAACCGTCTGATTCGCGTAGGTCAGCAGCGGTTCCACCGTGTTCCCCGCACGCGCGGGGATGAACCGCTGCGTTGTGCTTCCTACCAGCACGCGCCTATGTGTTCCCCGCACGCGCGGGGATGAACCGATTCGGCCCAGGGCTCCACGGCAGGATTTGTTGTGTTCCCCGCACGCGCGGGGATGAACCGCTACAAACTCGCACCTGATGGCCTCGTCGGCTGTGTTCCCCGCACGCGCGGGGATGAACCGCAACACGCGCTCTTTGTGATCGGCACCAAGTTGTGTTCCCCGCACGCGCGGGGATGAACCGTATTTCCTAAAGTACAACGCGGAAGCACTTTTGTGTTCCCCGCACGCGCGGGGATGAACCGCAGCTCTACAGCAACCTGGACCCCCCCGGAATCGTGTTCCCCGCACGCGCGGGGATGAACCGTCATGGATGTCGTCATCGATCTCTTGATCTGGGTGTTCCCCGCACGCGCGGGGATGAACCGCGAGAGGGGAGGAGGAGGTCACTCTAGACATAGTGTTCCCCGCACGCGCGGGGATGAACCGCCCGCTGACATTTAGAGTTGTGCCAACGCGTAGTGTTCCCCGCACGCGCGGGGATGAACCGGTACGGGCGCAGCAACCACAGGTTGAATCTGGGTGTTCCCCGCACGCGCGGGGATGAACCGTATTGCCGGGTGATGCCAGCAACACGGCAGAAGTGTTCCCCGCACGCGCGGGGATGAACCGTACGTAGTTAATAGGCCGTGATGGGCTAAAAGGTGTTCCCCGCACGCGCGGGGATGAACCGCGAATGGTCACGGTGGTTGACTACAGCTTAATGTGTTCCCCGCACGCGCGGGGATGAACCGGCGGAGGCACCTACGGTGACGCTATCCGCGCCGTGTTCCCCGCACGCGCGGGGATGAACCGGATACGGAGAAAGCATACCGCGTGCTCTACGAGTGTTCCCCGCACGCGCGGGGATGAACCGCCTTCCGCTTTCACTTGCTCCGACGTGACATGCGTGTTCCCCGCACGCGCGGGGATGAACCGCCGAGAACAGCCGCCGCGACCAGACCGATCGGGTGTTCCCCGCACGCGCGGGGATGAACCGCCGTTCGCCTTTGGGAAGAAGATCGTGATGACGTGTTCCCCGCACGCGCGGGGATGAACCGAGTTCCACATGTACCACCGCGAGGATGGCCTCGTGTTCCCCGCACGCGCGGGGATGAACCGCCGCCGTTCCAGCGCCCGAACCGCCTGCCCACGTGTTCCCCGCACGCGCGGGGATGAACCGCATCACCCCTCCCGATTAAAAAAAGGTGCGCCGTGTTCCCCGCACGCGCGGGGATGAACCGCTCGACCTCCACGCGCAGCAGGCCAACGCGCCGTGTTCCCCGCACGCGCGGGGATGAACCGCGGATGACGTGGACCTAAACCGCGCTATCTGCGTGTTCCCCGCACGCGCGGGGATGAACCGTTATAAACAATCCGGCCTGCGCCGGCGAGGGCGTGTTCCCCGCACGCGCGGGGATGAACCGAACTGGGGCGAAGAATCGTGGCGTCAGCCCAAGTGTTCCCCGCACGCGCGGGGATGAACCGGCTGAGTGGATCGCAGCGAACCCCGGAGCCACGTGTTCCCCGCACGCGCGGGGATGAACCGTCCGTCAGCTTGTGGATCGAGACAGCCAAATCGTGTTCCCCGCACGCGCGGGGATGAACCGCCATCAGGCGCGCTCAAAACGGCTTCTGACGCGTGTTCCCCGCACGCGCGGGGATGAACCGTTGAACGTGCCGGTGCTGGTTAGATCGGCGCCGTGTTCCCCGCACGCGCGGGGATGAACCGCGCTCAATAATCCCGGCATGGCTTGTGTAGCCGTGTTCCCCGTTCGCAGAGCTGTTGTCAGGCAGGCTCGGCGTGGAAGTGGCCCCGGACATAATCCAAGGCAATGTGGTGAGTCACACGGGCGCGAGCGGCTGGGAGCGCATCGCAAGTCCTCCTCTATTCGATGGCAGCGTACAGCCTGGGGCCCGTTACCTGACAGTCGATGATTTCGTTGGCCAAGGCGGAACGATGGCGAACCTGCGCGGATTCCTGATCGACGGCGGCGGCACCGTGGAGGGTTCCACCGCATTGACAGGTAAACCCTATTCGGCCACACTGACACTTGATCCCATCACCTTGCGGCAGCTAAAGCAAAAGCATGGCCTTCAACTCGAAAACTGGTGGCGCGAAACCTTTGGTTACGCCCTTGACTGCCTCACCGAAAGCGAAGCCCGCTATCTCCTTCGCGCCGAGAGTTTTGACACCATCCGAACGCGCATTCTTGCGGCGCGATCTTAGGAACACCATCGCGGAAGCGCGGGCGGTCAAGATCTAGAAGCAAGGGCTCATGCTGCTCAACGTTCCATACCGGACGATCTGGATTTCGCGAGCCTAAAACTCGCCCGAGAGCCACGCGTGTTCCCCACACGCGTGGGGATGAACTACCGATTTAACATTGAACGAGGCTAATCCCGTTTCCCTCTTCGCCGTGCAGCATCGGATTCAGACGCGGTTGCCGCAGCACCGATTCGCCCTTCTCTTCCTTCCTTCGGAGCAGCCTACTCCGCTTCAATCAACTCAACAATCCAAAGATGCTGCGATAATGCGTGCCCAACGCATTCACTTCGGACACCTCATGCCGCAGTCCCACGTTGACAATCTCGCTGCACCCGGTCCGCTGAAGGTCGGCCCGCTACAACTTTTTCTCGCCTTTTCCCAGCTTGCGCTCTCGGGCTTCGGCGGCGTGCTGCCCTGGGCTCAGCGCACTTTGGTCGAGAACAAAGGCTGGCTCACGCAACGCGAATTCGTGGAAACGCTCGCGCTCGGGCAGCTGCTGCCGGGACCGAACATCGGCAATGTATCGGTGATGGTGGGTTTTCGTTTCGCCGGCTACGCCGGTGCGGCGGCGGCATTCGCGGGGCTCGTGACGGGGCCATTCCTGCTCATGATCGCAGCCGGTGTGCTGTACCAGAGTTACGGCAACCTGACGCTGGTGCAGCAGGCGCTCTCCGGCATGTCGTCGGTGGCAGCGGGCCTAGTGCTCGCGACCGGAGTCAAAATGACCGCCAGCCTGAAGCGGCACTGGCGCCCGTGGCTCTTCGTCGTATTGGCCTTGGCAGGCGTCGGTGCGTTGCGCTGGCCCTTCCTCGCCGTCGTGGGCGGCCTCGCACCGTTTGCCATCGCCGCAGCCTGGCGCGAGCAAGCCTGATGGACCGCATCGATCTGTCGGCCTTGGCTCTGCATCTGGCACTGCTGTCGCTGATGGCGATCGGCGGGGTCAACGTGATCGTGCCGGATATACAGCGCTATCTGGTCGAGGCGAACCACTGGATGAGCGCCAAGCAGTTCGCCGAACTCTTTGCGCTCGGTCAGGCAGCGCCGGGCCCGAACGTGATATTCCTGACACTGGTCGGCTGGCACCTCGCCGGCTGGTCCGGCGCCACCGTAGCCACGCTGGCGAGCGTCTGTCCCCCTTTCTTACTGACCTTGGGCGCCACGCGCTTCCACGCGCAAAATCCCGATGCGCCTTTAAGCCGCGCCATACGCGGCGGACTGGGCCCGATTACCATAGGCCTGACGCTATCCACCGGCTGGATCCTCGCGCGTTCGGCCGATCACGATTGGCGCGGCGCGGCGCTGACGCTTGCGACCGTCGCGCTGATGCTGCGTACGAAACTCAACCCGATATGGCTGATCGCGGCCGGCGCCGTCGCGGGCATCACGGGAATCGTCTAAGGCCGCTTGGTGTTCGCCGCACGGGACGCGCTGCCTTACGTGACGAAAGCGAATAGCGCCACACGCCACAAAGCGGTCCGGACGTGATTTTGGTCAACTAACTACCTCGCTCAAAGTCTTATAAAGCATAGCGAGCGCAGATTCCGTTCGCCTTACGGCGCCGATTGCGCGGCAGTTCGATTGCAATTGGGCGAGCCAGCCCGCGAACGCGAAGAGGCAGCATGCAATTCAAGGATTATTACAAAGTTCTGGGCGTCCCGCGCGACGCCACTGCGGAGAGCATCAAGAAGGCGTTCCGCAGATTGGCGCGCAAATATCACCCTGACGTCTCCAGGGAAAAGGATGCTGCGACACGCATGGTCGAGGTGAACGAGGCCTACGCGGTGCTCTCCGACCCGCAGAGGCGCGCCGCTTATGACCAGCTTGGCGAAAGGTATCAATCCGGCCAGGAGTTCCATGCGCCGCCTGACTGGGATGCCGGGTTCGAGTTTTCCGGCCATGGTTTCTCGCCGCATGAAAGTGCAGATTTTTCCGACTTCTTCGAGCAATTGTTCGGCCGCGCCGGCATGGGCGGGCGCGGCGGCTTTCGTGACGGCCGCCAGCCCTTTCGCGCTCAAGGGGAAGACCATCACGCCAAGGTGCTGCTCGACCTGGAAGACGCCTTCACCGGCGCCGTCCGGCAGATCGCACTGCGCGTACCTAAGCTGGACGAGCGCGGCCGTGTCACGCTCAAGGCGCGCACGCTCAACGTGAAGATTCCCAAGGGCGTGCGCGAAGGCCAGATCATCCGCCTTGCGGGTCAAGGTGGCTCGCGCGTCGGCGACATAGGGGCCCCCGGTGATCTGCTGCTGGAGGTGCATTTCAAGCCGCATCCACGCTTTCGCGCAGACGCGCGCAACCTCATCATGACCTTGCCGGTGGCACCATGGGAGGCGGCGCTGGGCGCGATCATCCCCGTGGCCTTGCCACACGGCGAAATCAAGGTGCGCATCCCGCCAGGGGTGCAGAGCGGCAGGCAACTGCGGGTTCGTGCCAAGGGCATTCCGGGCGAGCCCGCGGGCGACCTGCTCCTGGACATACGGGTGATGGTTCCGCCGGCCGATACGCAGCGCGCGCGTGAACTGTACGAAACCATGGCCAAGGAATTCGCCTTCGATCCTCGCGCCGTGAACACGCCCGAAGGGAGGTAAGCCATGCACGATCAAGACGTTTTGATTGCCAGTCTGACCGAAGATGGCTGGCTCACCCTGGAACAGGTCTCCGCCGCCTGCACCGTCGAGCCGGCTTGGCTAATGCAGCGTATCGAGGACGGACTATTTCCGCACGCCGAAAGTGTAGCCGGCGTGTTGCACTTCTCCGGCGCGGCGCTCGCTCGCGCCCGGCGCATGCGCGAGTTGGAACGGGACTTCGACGCCGTGCCGGAGCTCGCGGCCCTGGTGGCGGATCTGTTGGAGGAACTGGATGAATTGCGCGGGCGCCTAGGCCCGGCCGTCGCGAGATAGATAGATCCAGTCGCGGGTGGGCGGCAGCGGGTTCGGGCCGCGCGCCTTGACCGCCAGCACCTGGTAGATGTTCATCCACTCACGCGCGAAGCCGAACGCGCAGCCCGCGAGATAGATCGACCAGATGCGGTAGCGCTTTTCGCCGGCAATGCGCATAGCCTCGGCCCGGTTCTTTTCGATGTTCTCGGCCCAGTGCTCGCAAGTGCGCGCGTAATGGCGCCGCAGGCTTTCCACGTCGGTAACCTCGAAACCGGCCGAGGACATCTCGCGCAGCACCAGCGAAATGTGCGGCAGTTCGCCATGCGGAAATACGTATTTGTCGATGAATTCCCCCACGCCCATGCCGACGATTTCGTTGTCCGGGTGAGCCGAGGTGATGCCGTGGTTGAGCACCGCTCCGCCTTGCGCAAGGAGGGCGTGCATCTTGCGAAAGTAGGCGCCGAGGTTTTTCAAACCGACATGCTCGAACATGCCGACGCTCGCGATCCGATCGTAGCCTCCGGCTTCCGGCACGTCCCGATAGTCCTGCAGCCGCACCTCGCAGCGACTCTCCAGGCCTTCGGCGCGGATGCGCTCGCGCACAAATTCGTACTGGTTGCGCGAAAGAGTGATTCCCGTGGCAACACAGCCGTACTTTGCCGCGGCGCGCATGATCAGCGCGCCCCAGCCGCATCCGATGTCGAGCAGCCGGTGGCCGGGCTGAACTCTCAATTTGGTGAGGATATGGTCGAGCTTTTGTTCCTGCGCCTGCTCAAGCGTGTCGGCATCGCTGCGAAAATAGGCGCAGGAATACACCATATTGCGCTCGAGGAACAAGCGGTAGAACTCGTTGGAAACGTCGTAGTGGTACTCGATTGCCCTGCGATCACCGTGCGGGGTATGGGTGACCGACCAGAAAAGGTGCCGGATGCGATCGGAGCGCGTCGCCGCGTGCACGAATCGGGCGCAGGCCTCGAAAACATCGCGCAACGAACCTTCGACGCGGATCCTGCCCTCGACATAGGCTTCTCCGAGCTTCATCAGGTCGGGCGGAAAGAAGTAGCGAAGTGCGCTCTTCTGCGGGACCGTGATCGTCACCTTCGGATCCGGACCGAAATCCAGACTGCGCCCATCCCATAGCGAAAGGCGCAATGGCGTGGGCTGCGTACGCCGCAGCCGCAGCGCCAATTGCGTCAAACGGTTCTCGATAAACATGGCACCCCCGCAGACATACTCAGGGCTACGCTAAGCGCCAGCGTAGCGACACCATGCGGCCAATGTCAAGGGTCCTGCCGCGCAGGGTCCTGCCGCGCGCAAAACCGCCTCGGCACGGGAGTCTGTTACAACGCGGATATCGAGCGCATCCGCACTACTCGTCGCAAATGCGGCCGTCCACCGACGCGGCGAATTGCAGGACCTGACGCGCGCAAAGCGCCGGATTGATGTAGTGCACCATGTGAAACCGCGTAGGCAGGCCGACAAAGCGGATGTTCTTGATGTTGCTCTGCAGCAGGGCCTTTTGCTCATCGTTGGAGATCACGCCACCCGTGGGATGCAGGCTCAGCACCGGTGCAGTAATTTTCGGCAACGCGCCCCGCACGTCGGCCTTCAGCGCGAGCTCTGCCATCGCAGCCATCATCTCCACTCCTGCTGCCGCGACGCCTTCGTCGTACCAGTCGACGAAGCCCTGCGGCATGTCGGGCGGAAAACGCGTGCTGCGGTTGGTCTCCGCCAGCCAGGCCCTGGGACCCATTTTCCGCACGGCTTCGGGCCATGACGCATGACCGCAGGCATAGCCTTTCCTCGCGCCCTCGTTGATGAAGACGGGCGAGGCGATCAAGGACAGAGAGCGCGCGAGCGCCGGATACTTTCCGGCGAACGCCATCCCGACTGTGCCGCCGAGCGACTCGCCGCAATAGTGCACCGGCGCGTCACCCAGCGCGGCGACGATGGCGCGCACATCCTCGACGTACGCCTCGGCGGTAAGCTCGGACGCCAGATCGAAGTTCCGGCCGGAGCGGCCCAGCCCCCGCATGTCGGGCCGGACGACCTTGTAGTAGCGGCACAGGTGGGGTACCCATTGATACCAAAAACGCGCGTTGCGGCAATAGCCGTGTTGAAGCATCAGAACGGGCGCGTTCGCCCAAGGGTCGGTGAAATCGTCCAGCTCATAGTGCAAGTCGGGTTTTCCGACGCGGCGCAGGATAGGCATCACTCGGCCTTCGCGCCGCTGAGCTTCACCACTCTCTCCCATAGGGGTAGCTCGACCTTCACCCGGTCGGCAAAGGCCTTAGCTCCGAGCGGATCAGGCTCCACGCCGCCCCCCAAAAGCCTTTGCCTGAAATCCGGCTTCGCGGCCGCTTTGAGCAGCGCAGCCTCCAACGTCGCGACTATCGCGTCAGGCGTTGCGGCCGGAGCCAGCATGCCGTTCCAAGAGATGAACTCGAATCCGGGTAGGCCGGCCTCGGCGATCGTCGGCACATTTGGCAGGTTGTGCGAGCGCGCCGCTCCGGTGACGCCGATTGCCTTCAGCGTGCCCGCCTTGATGAAAGGCAGCGCGGTCACGACCGCAGTCATCGTCATGAACACCTGTCCGCTGATGACATCGGTGAGAGCCTGGGCGCCGCTTTTGTAGGGCACGTGCAGGATATCGATGTTGGCCATCGAGTTGAACAGCGCCGCGGGAAGCTGCGTGGTGCTGCCGTAGCCGGCCGACGAATAGCTTAGTTTCCCCGGGCGCGAGCGCGCGTAATTGATGAGTTCCGCCTGCGTGTTCACGGGAGCGGACTGCGCCACGACCAGCACCAGCAACGTATTGCTCATGCGCATGACGGGCCTGAAGTCCTTGACCGGGTCATAAGTCAGGTTCTTGTACAGGTTCTGGTTGATATAGTGGGCCGGCGAAGTGAAAAGCAATGTATAGCCATCGGCTGCCGCTTTGGCGACGGCCGCTGAACCGATCTGCCCGGATGCGCCGAGCCGGTTCTCAATCACTACGGGGGACTTGAATTGCTCGCTCAGATCGCGGGCGATGAGACGGGCGACAAAATCAACCGCGGTTCCGGGAGAAAACGGCGCGATGATGAGTATCGGCTTCGAGGGATAGTCCTGCGCCTGCACAACCGCGGCTGAAAGCGCCCAGATCGCGGCCGCCGATAGGACTGCCGAAATATGCTTGATCCCCATACATCCTCCTTGATTTGACGACATTTTGCGTGCTCCGGACACTTTGCCTGCCACGGGCGCGACAGATCGAAGCGCCGGCGCCTTGGTCACAAGGCTCTCATATTCGGATATCTTATACACGTTTTGTCGAACGCATTCTCAACGTCGCGCGCCTTGAGCAAGGCTGGCCGCGACTGAACCGGACCGGAGAACACGCACATGTCGTTTTGGACGCCCTACGCCGACGCGAGTTTCGTCGCAAGCATTGCGGCCTTCACCAGGCAGCATATAACCCCGGTAGCCGATCAGATCGACAAGGACGACGTCTATCCAATCCGGATCATGAAGCAGCTTGCGCGCGATGGCCTCTCCAGCATCAGCCTGCCGCAGGAATACGGCGGCAAGGGGAGCGATTTTACCCAGACCGTCGCGCTATTCGAGGAAGTATCGGTCGGAAGCGCGGCGGTCGGCGTATCGCTGATCACCACTTTTCAGGCGCAGACCATCATCAACCAGTTCGGAAGCGACGACCTCAAGCGGCGCTACCTGCCCGAGTTCGGCAACGGGATGCTCGCCTCTTACGCGCTTACCGAGGCCAAGCACGGCAGCGATATCCGCCGCCTCGATACGAAGGCGGTTCTGCAGGGCGATCATTGGGTCATCACGGGCGAGAAATCGTTCATTACCTCAGGCTCTGCCGCTGAGTTCTTTGTGATTCTCGCCGAGACGCCCGTCGGCGTTTCGGTATTCGCCGTACCCGCAGCCACGCAGAACCTCTCCACCTACGTCGGCGGCAATTCCGAGACGTTCGGGCTGCGCAATGGTCCGCACGTCAATTTGAGGCTGCAGGGCGTCAAGGTGCCCTTCGACCATCTGATCGGAATCGAGGGCAAGGGGATACGGCAGGCGCTCACCACGCTGGATTACTCGCGCACGCTCGCCGCGGCCATCAGCATCGGCATCGCCCGTGCCGCTTTCGGCGCCGCTCTTCGCTACACGCGCAATCGAGTCGCGTTCGACAGAAAGGTTCTCGAATTCCAGGGGATACAATGGTATTTCGCCGAGATGCTCGCCGAGATCGATGCGGCGCGGCTCCTGGTCTATCGCGCGGCGAAGGCGCTCGATACGCACGAAGACATCGAGCGCTATGCGAGCGCGGCCAAGCTCCTCGCCTCCAATTGCGCCACACGGGTGGCATCCCAGGCGATCGAGGTCTGCGGCGCACACGGCGTACAGGAGACAACCCCCTATGGCCGCTATCTGCGCGATGCCAAGTCCTACGAGATCGCGGGCGGCTCCAAGGAAGTGCTCATGAATACCATCGGCAAGTACCTCATGAAGCTCGATCCCGCGACGCTATGATCACGGATCTTCTCGAAGCGCATGCACGCGCCGCTCCGCGCGCCTTGTTCCTGCAGACGGATCAGGGTGCGTACACGTATTTGGAGATCTTTGTCGCCACGCGCCGGTTTGCGTATCGATTGCAGCAGGCAGGCATCAAGAAGGGAGACCATGTCGCGTTGATCGCCGACAATAGCGCTCCTTACATCGTCGCGCTGCTTGCCATCAGCTGGCTCGGCGCCGTTCCCGTCGCCTTGAACACAGAACTGGTGTCGGACGGCCTCGCCTATTCGCTCACGCAGTCGGATTCCAGGCTGATCGTTGCCGATTCCCGTTGGATGGCGCAGAAGCGAGCGCACCTGAACGCCGCAACGCAATCCATTCCCCAGATCCTGCTCGAGGCCGAACCGTTGTTCTTCGATGCGCTCGCCCCTGGTGCGCAAGCGAACGCGGAAAGGGTTACGGCGAGCGCGCCGTGCACGATTCTCTACACTTCCGGCACCACCGGTCTGCCCAAAGGCGTAATCAACAGCCATGGCTGCTACGAAGCGGTCGGTCGCGACACGGCCCGCGCGCTTGATCTGACCCGTGATGACCGGATCATGGTGTTCCTGCCGCTCTTCCATACCAACCCGCAGATGTACGCCCTGATGTCCGCGCTGACGGTAGGCTGCTCGTTGATCGTGCGCCCGCGCTTTTCGGCTCGCGCCTTTTTCGACGATGCGCGCAAGTTCGGGGCGACCGGGGTCACTTTTGTCGGGACGGTACTCTCGATCCTGGTGGCGCGCCACGAAGGCGCCGACAAGAATCACGGCATTCGATTCGCCATTGGCGGCGGCGCGCCGCCCGAGGTATGGCAGGCGATTCATGATCGTTTCGGATTTCGGGTGCACGAAGTGTATGGCATGAGCGAAATCGGTGGCTGGGTATCGTGCAACACGGCAGCGGAATATCGCTTCGGCTCGTGTGGCCGGCGACGAAGATCGATGGACGTGCGCATTTTCGACGAATTGGACCGCGAGGTGCCGAGCGGGACCCAGGGCGAAATCGTGGTGCGGCCGCTTGAACCGAACGTCATCCTGACGGGCTATTACAGGAAGCCGGAGGCGATGGTCGATGCCAGCCGCAACCTGTGGTTTCACACCGGTGACCGGGGGAGCTTCGATGATGACGGCTATCTCTATTTCCACGGCCGCAGCAAGGAACTGATACGTCGCGGCGGCGAGATGATTTCGCCAGTGGAGATCGAAACGAAACTGCGCACCATGGCGGGCGTCGCGGACTGCGCCGCGGTCGGTGTGCCGGACCCGATCATGGGCGAGGAAATCAAGGTCGCCGTGGTCATGGAAAGACCGGTCGATTCCCTCGCAATTATCAGACATCTTCAACCGCTGGTTCCGCCTTACATGCTTCCGCGCTACGTCGAGTTCGTTGCAGAAATTCCAAAGACCGAAACCGAGAAGATTCAGCGAAACAAACTCCAATATCTGGACAGCTCGGTGCACGACGTCGCCAAATTGGCGCATGGCCTCAATACCGATCTTTAGTGGGGTAGGGGGCGGCGCGGGTCGCGGCAGTTGACGCAATCGCAACGCCGCTCTTGTGCGAACAACCCGGCGTCTCGCGCAGCGATCAGGCAAGCGGCGTGTTCACTGGATTTTCACCACGATCTTGCCCACCATCGCGTTCGACTCCATATGCGCTTTGGCCGCCGGCAGCTCGTCGAAGCCGAATACGCGATCGACGAGCGGGGTAATGCGGCCGTCGGCGATGGCCGGCAGGATATCGCGTGCGAACCCGCGCGTCGTCGCAGCGCGCTCTTCGCGCTTGAGCTTCACGTTCGAAATGCCGAAAATCTGCAGCCGGTTGACATGCGTCGCATTGAGGTCAATGTCCGCATGGTATGCGCCATCGACGTAACCGACGATGGCGAGCCGGCCATCGCGTGCGAGCGAGCGC
>Ga0080064_1002427_pt1 | contig 31721 bp, 31 predicted proteins | sample Subgrocontami54m_FD_69260 | JGI IMG/M metagenome (GOLD analysis project Ga0080064, IMG submission 69260) | Subsurface groundwater microbial communities from S. Glens Falls, New York, USA - GMW46 contaminated, 5.4 m (SPADES assembly) (version 2) ...
CGGGGACGTTCAGGCCGGGCCATAGCGCCACCCCCCCCCCCTGCGCGCGTTCGATGACCGCGCGCGCAGGTCCCTCGAGCTCGTCCATCTGGTCCAGGCGCCAGGGGCGCTTGACGTAGAGCGGGCCGTCAGCGCCATGGATCGGATCGTTCGGGAAGTCTTGGTCCGACTCGATGCGCTTCATGACGGGCAGCATTCGGTCGTACGACCAGTCCGGGTTACCCTTCGCGACCCAGGTATCGAGATCGTGCTTCATGGGGCGGAGGACGGACATCACGTTGACCGACGAGCCGCCGCCCATGATGCGACCGGCGAGGTTATAGAACGTGCTGCCATCGCCGGACCGCACGGTGGGATACATCTCGAGATAATCCGATTCGAGTAGCAGCCGGGTCTGCATGCTGGCATTCGCGACGATGTCCGGAAGCGGCCGCGGGTCCGGCCCCGCCTCCACCAGCAGCACCTGCCGCCGCGAGTCCTCGCTGAGCCGCATCGCCATCGCGCATCCCGCCGACCCGCCGCCCACAATGATCACGTCATACCGGTCCCGCATGAGATCCGCTCCCTAGTTGTCCTTCGCCAGCTCAACCTTGAGGCGCTTGAAGAACTCCTCGCACATCAGCGCGCCGGTCGCGCGCAGCACCATGTCCCCGAGGATCGCGAGCCGGCCGTGGATATTGACGGTGGCTCGGTATGCGAGCTCCGTCTGCGCGTCTCCACGCGGTTCGAGCTTCATATCCATCGCCGCGTCGATCGTGCTCTTCGTGACGGAGTCGGTCCCCTTCACTTCGGCGGTCAACTCGCGCGGTGGATCGCTCTCCAGAATGTGCGCCCGGAACACGAACTTCCCGGAGATCGGCCCCACGCTCGCGGCGATCGTGCCGTCGAAGGTGCGATCATCGATCTGCTGCACCTCTTCGACACCCGGCATGCACTTGGACATCCGATCGATGTCCAGCAGCGTGTCCCACACCCGCTGCGACGGCGCGTCCAGCGTAACGCGATCCTCGAAGATCAACGTGATGCGGAGGCGCTGGGCGCGCCCTGCTTCATCGTCGCCTCGTCCAGGCCATACATCCGGATCGGCGCGTCCCAGAGCACCGCCCGCTTTGCGGCATCCGGAAGATCGGGCCGGGCCATAAACGCCTCGATCTTTTCCGGGTACTCCTCTTTGTTCTCGTGGGGGTAATCGGAGGCGGAGAAAAAGATGTCGCCCCGGCCAAGCTTCGCGACGGCGTTCGCCAGGCCATCCTCGTCCAGCTCGCAGTGGAAGAAGATCCGACCGCCGCCGAGGTGTTCGCTCGGGAGCACCTTGAGGTCGGGCGCCTGGGCGCGGCGATTGCCGAACTCCATGTCCATGCGCTCCGCGATCCAGGGTACCCAGCCGCAGCCCGCCTCGCAGTAGGCGACCCGCAGCTTCGGGAAGAGGTCGAAGACGCCCTCGAACACCATGGAGGTGAGCTGGATCATCTGGCTGAACGGGTGGGTGAGCGTGCGGACCTCGATCAGCTTCTGGAGGCGCTCCAGCCCCAGGTCATAGGACGGAGCGCCGTGGACCGCGAGCGTGACGTTGCACTCCTGCGCCGCCTCGTAGATCGGCCAGTACTCGCGGGCTCCATAGCCCCGTTGCGGCCCAACCGCTGGCAAGATGGCGGTGACGAACCCGAGGTCTTTCGCAACGCGGCGGATCTCCTCCGCGGCCGCTTCCGGCTCCTGCACGGGGATGAGCGCCGCGCCCTTGATACGCGCGGGATCCAGGCGCATGAAGCGGTCGTACAGCCAATCGTTGTACGCGCGGGCAAGCCCGGCGGCCCAGGCGGAATCCGAGATCAAACCGAAGGCAAGCCCCGCAGTGGGATAGAGCACGGTGGCCGCGATGTTTGCGCTATTCAGGTAGTCGAGCCACTGCTTCCCGGTCGGCTTCTCGATGCGGATGCCGCTCTTATCGGTCACCCGCTTCGCGGACCGGTGCCAGCCGTCCAGCGTGGGGAAGAAGGGGTACGCAAAGAGCATCTCCTCCCCCTTGTACGGCGGCGGCAGGTACTCGAAGATCTCACTGTCCGTCTCGACGATGTGGCCATCCGCGTCGATGACTGGGTCCCGATGCATGGCAGCCCTCGCAGTTTTCATGGCGTTACTCTGGCGTAACTCTATGGTAATCTCGGTGGCGAATCACGTGCAGGAGCGCGAGCGGTTGCCGGTCATCAGCCGCTTTCTTGGGATCGTCATCGCGATGTACTACGATGATCATTCGCCGCCACATTTTCACGCGCGAACCGGCGACTACGAGATCAAGGTTGAGATCCAGGCAGGAACGGTCGACGGTAGGTTCCCCAGCCGCGCATTGCACCACGTTCTCGAGTGGTACACCGTTCATCAGAGCGAGCTCTTGGAAGACTGGGAGCTCTGTCGGCGAAGGGAAGCGCCGCGGCAGATTGAGCCACTGGAGTAGGTGACATGTTGCATGTGCTGCTGGCACGGTGCCTCGGGGACTCTCGCGTGGAGCTAGAGTTCAGTGACGGGAAGCGCGGCGTAGCGAATCTTGCCGAGGCGCTGCATGGTCCTATCTTTGAGCCGCTCAAGGATCCTAAGGCGTTTGCTGAGCTCCGCATCGACGACGAGCTACGCACAGTCGTGTGGCCCAATGGTGCCGACCTCGCGCCCGAGTACCTTTACTTTCAGGCATTCAAACACGATCCGGAGCTGCAGCAGCAGTTCGAGGAATGGGGCTATCTAAAGCGCACACCAGCGAGCACGTGATCGGAGGGGCCATGACCGGGTTGGATTTCGCTTTGTGGGATGCCTTTAGCGATGCCGCCGAGGGGCAGAGCGCCGCCGACGTGTATGACGAGCACGTACGGCTGGCCCAGCGTATCGACGAACTGGGTTACCACTCCTACTTCGTGATCGAGCACCAGAGCGTCGGGGCCATCACCTCCCCCAGCGTGTATCTGACGGCAGTCGCGCGCGCCACGAGTCGGCTGCGCATGGGCGCCATGATCTGGCAGCTTCCGTTCTACAACCCAATCCGCCTCGCCGAAGAGGTGGCAATGCTGGACCAGCTCTCCCGCGGGCGGGTGGAGTTCGGCACCGGCAGCGGCGTGCATGAACACGAGTTCATCCGCTGGGGCGTCGACTACTACCAGCGGAGCGCGATCACCGAAGAGGCCGTCAAGATCATCAAGATGGCCTGGACCCAGGACGAGGTGACGTTCGAGGGAAAGTACTTCACGTTCAACGAGGTCTTCCCCCGCCCGAAGCCGTACCAGCAGCCCACCCCGCCGATCTGGGCTGCCGTCCACAGCGATGCTTCCGTCGAGTACGCCGCGCGCAATAATTTCCACATGGCGAAGAACCTCGACACCGACGACGTCGTGGCGGGCAAGTTCGAACTCTACCGCAAGATCTGGAAGGAATGCGGCCACCCCGGCCCGATGCCGCGCCTCTTCCTGATGCGCCAGGTCCACGTGGCCGAGACCGATGCAAAAGCGCACGAGGAGGCGCGCCAGTTTCTGGGCTCGGGTTCGGTCCGGATCGGCGCGGGGGCGATCGCGAACAGCCGCATCGGCTGGGGCAGCAATGCGCGCGGCATGGGGAGCGACAGCGACCTGCCGCACAACAAGGCGCGCGGCGAGACGATCGCCAAGGCGGCGCAAAGTTACGAGTTCAACATCGAGAATGGCCTCGCGATCGTCGGCAGCCCCGAGACGGTCATCAAGAAGCTACGTGAGGGCCAGGCGCGCCTCGGCTACGACCTCTTCTGCACCAGCCACCACCTTGGCAAGATGCCGGCGGAGCAGGTGGAGCGGTCCATCGAGCTCTTCGGCAAGGAGGTCATCCCCGCCTTCGCCCCCGTCCCCGCGTGAGGGGACGGATTGGCCCCGTTCCCCGCGTGAGGCTGCGCGGGCTTCCGCCCCTATCGCTGCTCCTTCACCTTTTCGGACGGGGTCATCATCGAACCCCCTCCCCTCTCGTGGGGGAGGGTCGGGGTGGGGGGGCGCGCCCCCATCCTCAGCCATGAAGCCGATCTATACCGATCCCGCGGCGGCGGTCGCCGACATTCCTGATGGCGCGACGGTCATGCTTGGTGGCTTCGCGCGCGTGGGGAATCCGCAGGCGCTGATCGCCGCGCTGAGCGCGCGCGATGTGCGGGGCCTCACCATCATCGCAAACGGCACCTCGCACGCCCGGGAGCCCAACTACCCGATCACGTCGGTCCAGGCGCACCAGGTAGCGAAAACGATCGTCTCATTCCCTGTTCCCGCCTCCGCCCGCCCCGACGACCCGTGGGTCGCGGGCTACGAGAGCGGCACGATCGCCATCGAGATCGTGCCGCAAGGCACCCTGGCCGAGCGAATTCGCGCTGGCGGCGCCGGCATCCCCGCCTTCTACACCCCGACCGGCGTCGGCACCCCCTTCGCCGAAGGCAAAGAGCTGCGTGAGATCGCCGGCCGCCCCTGCCTGCTCGAGCACGCGCTCAAGGCCGACTTCGCCCTCATCCAGGCCGTCAAGGCGGACACGCTGGGCAACCTCGTCTACCGCGGCTCCATGCGCAACTTCAACAGCATTATGGCCGCCGCCGCCCGCGTCACCATTGCCCAGGTCGAGGAGATCGTCGAGCCGGGCGAGCTGGGCCCGGAGCTCATCGTGACTCCCGGCATCTTTGTGGATCGCCTGGTCGTGGTTGGGTGAGGGAGGGGGCTAACGGACCTCGACGAGCGTCTCGCCGGCCTCAAGCGCGCCCAGAACCCGGGGGAACGCTACAGCGTACCAGCGTAGCAATGCCTCGCGACGCGTGTTGCCAATTCGGAGCCAAATAACGGGTAGCCCGACGACAGCGGAAGCCCGCCGCCGGGCAAAGTCTTCGTCCTTGGTGATAATCACCGCGTTCGACGCTTCAGCCCGTATCCAAATCTCCCGGTCGGAGGCCGTCTCGAGTCCGAGGTCTGCTACATGGTGCGCCTCGTGTCCCTGGTCGCCGCGCCACCGAGCCAAGGCCGGTGGCAGTTGGGCATCGACCAGGAAGTGCACTCAGACCACCTGCACCACCGTATGGTTGAGCTGCCCTGCCGCGTACTCGAGCGCCGCGGTGATGTCTTCGGCTTCAAGATAAGGATAGTCGGCGAGGATCTCCTCATGGCTCGCGCCCGCGGCCAGGAGATCGAGCACGTCTGAGACGCGAACGCGCAGATCGCGCAAGCAGGGGCGACCACCGCAGCGCTCAGCGTCCACGGTTATTCGATGCAACTCACTCATTACCCGCCGGTCCCCTCCATGGAAGACGTGACCCGATTATGCTGGCGCCCGCAACCATCCGCATCATAGGGCACAGCGCCACCTCCGCGTCCAGGGCTCACAGGCGGAGGCCTCCAGCCGCGGTCGATCGTCCTGGCGTGCCTGCCCGCGGCATTGACCCGCTCGTTCACGCCGTGGTTAACTGCGCGTGAGTCACCAGCGAACGGGCCCGGTTCGAGCGGCCGCCCGCAGCCCCACGGAGATTCACCCTGCAGACGTCTGACCGATTCTTCGAGCAGCCGATCCTGAACTCACCGTACGCGCACCCGGCCAAATACTGGGAGCTCGAGGACGGCCAGCCAACCCAGCGCATCATCGAGCACCGCCGTCCGGCCGAATACCTCACGCCGATCCCGAAGCCGAAGATGCAGAAGGCGACCGCGGGTCAGGCGAAGATGGTGTTCGCCGATTCCGCCGGGATCTCCACCGCCCAGCAGGAGTACGATCCCACCCCGCTCATCAACGAGCTGCGCCGCCACGTCGACCAGTGGCGGCTCTCCTATGCGGGCGTCACGCCGGAGACGGCGCGGCTGCTCGACCACTGGCGGAACCACCAGTTCGCCAGCTTCCGGCCGTTCTTCTGCCAGATCGAGGCCGCCGAGACCGCCATCTGGCTGACCGAGGTCGCGCCCACGACGGCCGCCGGCAAGCGCTTCCTCGATCACCTGGCCGACGCCAACGGGAACGCGAACCCGGCGCTCATGCGCCTCGCGCTCAAGCTCGCCACCGGCGCCGGCAAGACGACGGTCATGGCGATGCTCATCGCCTGGCAGACGATCAACGCCGTCCGTCGGCCCCAGAGCAGCCGCTTCACCCGCGGCTTCCTGATCGTCACCCCGGGCATCACGATCAAGGACCGGCTGCGCGTCCTCCAGCCGAACGACCCGGACAGCTACTACGCCAGCCGCGAGCTGGTCCCCGCCGACATGGTGGAGGACCTCGGCCGCGCGAAGATCGTCATCACGAACTACCACGCCTTCAAGCCCCGCGAGAAGCTGGAGCTCTCGAAAGGCGGCCGCTCGCTCCTCCAGGGCCGCACCGGCGACGCGCTGAACACGCTGGAGACCGACGGCCAGATGATCCAGCGGGTGATGCCCGACCTCATGGGCATGAAGAACATCCTGGTCATCAACGACGAGGCCCACCATTGCTACCGCGAGAAGCCCGGCGAGCCCGAGGAAGAAGGGCTGGCCGGCGAGGACCGCAGAGAGGCCGAGGAGAACAACGAGGCCGCGCGGCTCTGGATCACGGGCCTCGAGACGGTGAAACGCAAGCTCGGCGTCGCCCACGTCTTTGACCTCTCCGCCACGCCGTTCTTCCTGCGCGGCTCCGGCTACGCGGAGGGCACACTCTTCCCCTGGACGATGAGCGATTTCTCGCTCATGGACGCGATCGAGTGCGGCATTGTGAAGCTCCCCCGCGTCCCGGTGGCGGAGAACATCCCGGGCAGCGAGATGCCGATGTTCCGCAACCTCTGGGAGAACATCCGCAAGGACATGCCGAAGAAGGGTCGCGGCAAGTCCGGCGCACTCGACCCGCTCGCGCTCCCGACCCGACTGCTCACCGCGCTCGAGACGCTCTACGGCCATTACAAGCAGACTTTCGAGCTCTGGGAGGAGGCGGGCATCCGTGTCCCGCCGTGCTTCATCGTGGTGTGCAACAACACCTCGACCTCGAAGCTGGTCTACGACTACATCTCGGGCTTCCAGCGCGTCAACGACGACGAGTCGACGACGCTCGTCAACGGGCGACTCGAGCTCTTCCGCAACTTCGACGAGCACGGGACCCCGTTCGCCCGGCCGAACACGCTCCTCATCGACAGCGAGCAGCTCGAGTCCGGCGAGGGGCTGGACAGCGGCTTCCGGGCGATGGCGGCGGACGAGATCGAGCGCTTTCGGCGGGAGATCGTGGAGCGCACTGGCAACCCCCGGGCCGCCGACAGCCTCACGGACCAGGAGCTGCTGCGCGAGGTCATGAACACCGTCGGCAAGGAGGAGCGGCTCGGCGGCTCGATCCGCTGCGTGGTGTCGGTGTCCATGCTCACCGAGGGGTGGGACGCGAACACCGTGACCCACGTGCTCGGCGTGCGGGCCTTCGGCACGCAGCTCCTCTGCGAGCAGGTCATCGGCCGCGCCCTGCGGCGCCAGTCGTACGACCTGAACGACGAGGGGCTGTTCGAGGCCGAATACGCGGACGTGCTCGGCATCCCGTTCGACTTCACGGCGAAGCCCACCGTCGCGCCGCCCCAGAAGCCGCGCGTGACGACTCAGGTGAAGGCGGTGCGGCCGGAGCGGGACGCGCTCGAGATCCATTTCCCGCGGGTGCTTGGCTATCGCGTCGAGCTGCCGGAGGAACGGCTGGAGGCTGACTTCAACGCGGAATCCATCTTAGAATTGACGCCGGACCTCATCGGCCCCACGCAGACCCGGAACGCGGGCATCATCGGCGAAGCGATCGACCTCACCCTGGTGCACACCGGCGACCTGCGCCAATCGACGCTGCTCTTTCACCTGACAAATCGGCTCATGATCACGAAGTGGCGCGAGCCGGGCGAAGACGCGCCGTTCCAGCTCTTCGGCCAGCTCAAGCGGGTGACCAAGCAGTGGCTGGACACCTGTCTGGTCTGCAAGGGCGGTACCTTCCCCGCTCAGCTCATGTACCAGGAGCTGGCGGATATGGCCTGCGAGCGGATCACCGCCGCGGTCACGCGCAAGTTCCTGGGCGAGCACCCGATCAAGGCGATGCTGGACCCGTACAACCCGACGGGCTCGACGCTGCACGTCAACTTCATCACCGCGCGGCAGGACCTCTGGACGACCGACGCCCGGCGCTGCCACGTGAACTACGTCGCGTGCGACAGCGACTGGGAGGCGGAGCTCTGCCGCGTCGCCGAGTTGCACCCGCGCGTCCACGCCTACGTGAAGAACCACAGCCTGGGGTTCGAGGTCCCCTACCGCTTTGGCTCCGAGACGCGCGCCTACATCCCGGACTTCATCGTCCAGGTGGACGACGGCCACGGCCCGGACGACCTGCTCCACCTGGTCGTGGAGATCAAGGGCTACCGGCGCGAGGACGCCAAAGAGAAGCGGGCGACGATGGACACCTACTGGGTGCCCGGCGTGAACCACCTGGGCACCCACGGCCGCTGGGCCTTCGCCGAGCTGACCGAGATGTACACCATCGAATCCGACTTCAAGGCAAGAGTGGAAAGCGCGTTCAATACGATGATCGAGGCAGTTGCGCTGACGCCCTCATAGACGCAGAGACGCGAGACTGACGGCCCCTCGGTTAGCCAAATGCGGGACGGCCCACATAGCGAAGGTCGAGCAGCTCGATGACGCATCCACCGTTGCGCTCGATGACCTGGTAGAGCAGCAGCAGCAGGGGCGGATCGGTCAAGATCGGGAGCGCATAGTAGTTATCGAACCGACTCAAGCTCGTGCTCAGCGGCGATCTGACGGGCCAGGCTGAGCTCCTCCTCCGAGAGCGGGTCCGCGGACAGCCACGCGGTTCGGTACGGAATCGTCTGGTAGTACTCCGCGGCCTGCCATCCCAGCTCCTGGTGGGACATCTCGCTCACTTCTCGCGCCGATTTGCCCTGCAACCCGGTGATCACCTCGTCGACGATACGGAGCTCCTCAGCGCTGAACCGCGCGAGATCGGGTTCGCGAAGCGGGACAACGCGCTGCTGCACGTAGTTGAAGCGCGGCACGTACTCGAGTCGGACCGATCCATCCTCAACGAGCGATGTCCGGGCGGGCAGAAGCTGGCGGGGAGCGGGGCCCTCAGGCAGCTTCTGATAGTCCGCCCCCGTGATTGAAGCGCCGAGCTGCCGGTACGCGTAAAAGTCGGCATAGTAAAGAATCTTGTTGAGCTTGACGGCGCCAAACGTCGGGTCATCCTGTGACCGCCAGGCGACATGAAGGATGAGCTCGCGAAGCTTGTCCTGGTTGTAGGTGGGCTGATACTCTGCCATATCCTCGTCCCTAGCTTGCCCGAGGGGTTGGCGATTTAGAACGCCTGTTCCGAACATCTAGTTCTACTTCAGGTATTGTCGTTCGTCTTTGGTCCGAAATCAAGCTTTTTTGCTTGGCTCACGTAACGTGAAGTCACGTGGGGCGCCGCGCGCGTAAAGTAGAATGGCATGGCATCAAAACGTTTTGGAGTTCAGATGACCCGCGACGCGGTTCGCTCGACCCTGTATCTCGAAGCCGATTTGCACAAGGCGCTGCGTCTAAAAGCAGCAACGGCGCATCGCAGCATGTCCGAAATCGTCAACGACGCCATTCGCGCGGCGTTGCAGGATGACGCGGAGGATCTCGCTGGGTTCGCTGACCGCGAGGGCGAGCCGCCGATCAGCTACGCGACGCTGCTGGAGCGGATCAAGGCGGATCTGCGCCCTGGCCTCCCGCGTGCCACGCCAGCAAGCGAGGTGATCGAGCGATTCCGTCACCTCCCCCACGTCGATCCCGTGCAGTTTCGCGCCGACATTGACAGGCTGCTGGATAACTCACTTTGACAGGAGGAAGTCCCCGCGCCGGTGTGCTTGACACGTCGACGATCATTCTGATGCCCCGGCTCCGGGACCGTTCGGTGCTTCCCCCGGAGATGATGGTCAGTTGCGTCACGCTTGCCGAATTGTCCGTGGGACCGCTCGTAGCCCGAAGCAAGCAGGAGCAGGCAGCCCGGCAAGCCGTTCTCCAGAGTGCGGAGGCGACCTTCGAGCCGATCCCGTTCGATCGCGCAGCGGCGCTGGCGTTCGGGCAGGTCGCGGCCTCGCTGCGCCGCGCCGGTCGGACGACCGCGGCGCGCGCCTTTGATGCGTTGATTGCAGCCACGGCGATGGCCAACGATCTGCCTGTCTACACCTGCAACCCGTCCGATTTCGCGGGCATCGAGGGTCTCAGTGTCGTCGCGATCCCCCACCCGGACGCACCGTAGTGGGCGGCGATGCAGGGCGAGATAGTCTCGGCTCGGACGGATGATCGAATGGCGAGGTGAACATGGCGACGAATAGCAAAGCGAGCGGGAAGTCGGCGGGCAAGACCGTCACCACGCTGGTGCACGAGGACGCCTCGCGCAAGAACATCCCCACCGCCGAGCACCAGTCCGTCCTCGAGAAGGCCGTCGAGCAGCCGCTGCGGGTGGCCTACGAGCGGCGCAACCGCGATCTGGACCCGCAGCTCGTCTGGCGCGGCAAGGACGAGCAGGACTGGAGCGACCTCGTCGTCCAGGCGCCGCCCCTCTACATCCAGGAGAAGGTCCATCCCAAGGTCCTGATCGACGACCTGCTCCGCCAGACCCGGGCGGGCCAGCCCGCCGGCGCCGCGCAGCTCGACCTCTTCGCCGACTTCAACGGGATGCCCGAGGGCGCGGATCGGACCGAGTTCTACCAGCACGACCAGAACTGGTCGAACCGCATGATCCTCGGCGACTCCCTCCAGGTGATGGCGAGCCTGGCCGAGCGCGAGGGGCTGCGCGGCAAGGTCCAGTGCATCTACCTCGACCCGCCCTACGGCATCAAATTTAACTCTAACTTCCAATGGAGCACGACCAGCCGCGACGTGAAGGACGGCAACGCCGCCCACATCACGCGCGAGCCCGAGCAGGTGAAGGCCTTCCGCGACACCTGGCGCGACGGCATCCACAGCTACCTCACCTACCTGCGCGACCGCCTCACCGTGGCCCGCGACCTGCTGACCGACTCCGGCTCGATCTTCGTCCAGATCGGCGACGAGAATGTGCACCGGGCGCGGGCGCTGATGGATGAGGTATTCGGAGACGAAAATTTCGTCTCGCTCATTACCGTGGTGAAGACAACTGGTGCCGGCAGCCCAGCCATTGGCACAAATGTACTGGCGGCAATGAACGATTACGTGCTCTGGTTCGCACGCGACATCCGACGAGTTAAATACAGGCAGCTCTACGAATCCCGTGTGTTCGGTGCTGAAGGAGCTACTCAGTACAACCTTCTTGAGTCACCCGACAGTGCTACCGTTCGATCAATGACGGAACTGGAGAAGGCACGTCCCGAAGAGATCCAAAGCGGCTGGCGCATCATCGCTCACGACAACCTCACGTCGCAGACAGGTGCGGAAAGCACGCAAATGCCTATTGACTGGCTGGGCAGGACATTCAAGCCCAACAAGGGAGGCTGGAAGACAAACGCTCAGGGGGCCGAGCGGTTGCGGCGGTCGACTCGTCTCTTGCCTGTTGGAAACACCTTGCGTTATCGCCGTCGGTTCGATGACTTCGGAAATATGCCAATCCACAACTTCTGGATGAAGTTTAGAACCAGCGGGTTTTCGGACCCGAAAATGTACGTCGTACAGACCAACCCCGGAATCATCGAACGCTGCATTCTTATGACGACAGACCCCGGCGACCTTGTGCTTGATCCCACATGCGGCTCTGGCACAACGGCCTACGTCGCCGAGCAGTGGGGTCGCCGTTGGATCACGATTGACACCTCGCGCGTCGCGCTCGCGCTGGCCCGTGCCCGCGTCATGGGCGCGCGTTACCCCTATTACCTGCTCGCAGACTCTCGCGAGGGCCAACTCAAAGAGGCGGACCTTACCCACACCGCGCCCTCCTCGCAGCCCACCCGCGGCGACCTCCGCCACGGCTTCGCGTACGAGCGGGTGCCGCACGTCACCCTCAAGTCCATCGCCAACAACGCCGAGATTGACGTCATCTGGGAGCAGTGGCAGGCGACGCTCGAACCGCTACGCGCGCAGCTCAACGCCGCGGTCGGCAAGGCGTGGGCGGAGTGGGAGATCCCGCGCGAGGCGGCTGCTGACTGGCCCGAGGCCGCGCAGGGGCACCACGCCGCCTGGTGGCAGGCGCGCATCAAGCGGCAGCAGGAGATCGACGCCTCCATCGCCGCGAAGGCGGAGTTCGAGTATCTCTACGACAAGCCGTACGTTGACACCCGCAAGGTACGCGTCGCGGGCCCGTTCACCGTCGAGAGCCTCTCGCCCCACCGTGTGCTCGGCGTGGACGAGAACGACGAGCTGATCGACCACGTCGACGAGCATGACGCCGAGTACGCGGCGCGGCAATCCTTCCCGCAGATGATCCTCGAGAACCTCCGAACGGCCGGCGTCCAGCAGGCGCACAAAGACGACCGCATCACCTTTACGTCGCTCGTCCCGTGGCCGGGCGACCTCGTCTGTGCCGAGGGTCGCTACGTCGAGGGCGAGTCCGAGGACGGCGGCGAGAAGCGCGCCGCGATCTTCATCGGCCCGGAGTTCGGCACCGTCACCCGGCCGGATCTCGTGCAGGCCGCGCGCGAGGCGGGCGACGCGGACTTCGACGTGCTCATCGCCTGCGCCTTCAACTATGAGGCGCACGCCACGGAGTTCAGCAAGCTCGGCCGCATCCCGGTCCTCAAGGCGCGCATGAACGCCGACCTCCACATGGCGGAGGACCTCAAGAACACGGGCAAGGGCAACCTCTTCGTCATCTTCGGCGAGCCGGATATCACCGTCCTCCCCGCCGCGGACGACCAGGTGCAGGTGCGGGTCAACGGCGTGGACGTGTTCCACCCCCAGACGGGCTCGATCGATAGCAGCGGCCCGGATGAGATTGCGTGCTGGTTCATCGACACCGACTACAACGAGGAGAGCTTCTTCGTCCGCCACGCCTACTTCCTCGGCGCGAACGATCCCTACGGCGCGCTCAAGACGACGCTCAAGGCCGAGATCGACGAGGACGCCTGGGCCACCCTCCACAGCGCCATCTCCCGCCCCTTCCCGACGCCAACCTCCGGCCGCATCGCCGTCAAGGTCATCAACCACCTGGGTGACGAAGTCATGAAGGTGTTCCGCATCCCATGAAACACGAACGGGCGAGCACGTGAGCGCCTCGCCGCGCAAGCTGAACCATCCGCCGATCGTGGAGGCAGTGATCGACATTGACTGTGTCCTGCCCCGCGATCAGGACATCGCGGCCCTTGAAAGCCCGGCGCGTGCTGCATTCAGGGATCAGTACCCTAAGCTCCGAACAGTCCACCTCGAGGAGCACGTCTTCGAAAAGCAGGGTGACGCTGAGCCCGAACATTCTGCGCGACGGGAAATTCACGCCTACCAGTTGATGCATGAAGATGAACGGCAAATTGTGCAGGTCCGGAAGGATGGGTTCTCCTTCAATCGCCTGGCTCCCTACATGACACTCGATGATTACTTGCCCGAGATCCGACGTACATGGCAGCTATTCGTGGGCCTCGCGTCACCAGTTGAGATCCGAGCTGTCAAGCTGCGATTTATTAACCGCATTCTGCTGCCTATCGTCGACGGGCGAATTGACCTCGATCGATTTTTCGAGAAGGGTCCAAGGCTTCCGGACGAGGAACAACTGACGTTTCTCGGGTTCCTGAACCAGCACGTTGCTGTCGAGCGGGACACGGGGAATCAGGTTACTATCATCCTAGCAACAGAAAACCTGGAGGACGGCTTGTTCCCAATTATTTTGGACATCGAGGCATCGCGTGCCGCAAGCCCAGATCCGGGCGATTGGGACTCGCTCCTTACCATCATTCAGTCTCTCCGAGACCTAAAGGACCGAGTGTTCTTCAACACCCTTGCTGAGCCATGCATCGGGCTTTTTCAATGACCGCAATGGCAGAGCGTGATATCAACCGCGCTGGAGGCTACGCGTTCCTCCAACCAACGAGCAGGAGGCGGAGTGCAGTCTCTGTGCAAGCACGTGCCGTCCGTATGACTGCCCGCGACGTGCTGCGGTGGGGAGAGCGATCAATCGCTCTGTTCGGGAAGAAGAGCACGGCGATAGCGCAGATCTGGGATTTAGTTGAAGAATCGCATGAATACGACGGCGCTGATGGAGAGCCGCGGCCAATTTCGAACCGCGCCGCTGAGCTTGCAATAGTCTTCGTTCGTGCGCTCCCGGACGATATTCCTATTCCTGAGTTCGCATGGGAGCCGGATGGGGCTATCTCCCTGGACTGGATTCCGCGACGCAACCACCTGGTTTCGGTGAGTATCGGCGAGAGCCGCCGGCTACCGTACGCGTGGCTGGATGGAGTTGAGGCAGGGCACGCCGTCGCCTTTTTTGACGAGCAAACCGTTCCGCCACGCATCCTCGATAACGTTCGACGAATCACGCGGCGTGATGATGCTCCCATCTGGCCTCGCTGACCTCGTCGCTGACGAGGAAGAGCTGGCGAGGTATCTGACGTCGTCGAGCCAGTTCAATTTGCAGGGAGTTAAGCCGGCTGCGTTTATGCCAATCGATGGCGAGACATCCGTCTTCCGTCACGGCGGCGAGCCACGAGAGGAGCTGTGGCAGATCGCCCGTGTCCATGCCCTTGGAAATCGCACGTTATATGGGGCTGCTATCGTGACGGCGCAGCATGTCAGGGCGGAGCACCTTGACGTACATGCGGATGAACCACCACCACGACACGCGGTCGTCGTACGGTGGGCGACCGGTACGGATCCCGAGCTGACCAAGGCGGCACAAAAAGAGCAAGCCGCCCGCCTTTCGCAGCGCGCCCAACTCGTACCGTTTGACGCCCCCGAGTGATGAAGCCTTGAAGGTGTTCCGCGGGGGCGAGTGATTAGTTGTTCATCATCGTCAAGGCCTCGTCGCCCGGCCTCGTCCACCGTGATGACATCCAAGCGATCTCACGCGGAGCGCACGCATGAGGTCGTGGCCCATGGAATATTCATCAAGCAGCAAGGAAACACGCGCTACGGGCGGTCCGTCTCGCGGGTCCACCCATGCGGGTATTTCGCCGCCATCTCCATGTACAGGCGATCTTCCTCTTCGAGCTCGGCTTCGATGCGAGCCCTGTTGGCGTGGTAGTACGCGAGCGCTGCATGTATGCGCGCGAGATCGAGGTCGGGGAAATGTTCGAGCATCTCTTTGGCGCTCATCCCCTCCTTGCACATAACAGCGACGGCGTGCACGGACATGCCGGTGCCGGCGAGGCAGGGGCGGCCGCCGTTGACGCCCGGCCGCGAGACGATCAGGCTGCCAATATCAATGGTTTGTTCAGCGCTCATGTCCACTCCGCTTGGTGAACCCACCGTAGCAATGGCCTCAACGCGGGCAGCCTGCGGAACGCCGCGCTTAGGCAACGATCCAGTCTCCGAGAAACTCCAGGGTATCCCGCATGGTCGCGAGCCGCGCACAGGCGAGCGAGTGCCCTCATCTGGACGCCGATGCTCGTCGATTGCTCCGCCAGCACGATGATGCCAGCATGATGGCGGCCACCACCGACCCAGCTTGCATGCAGGCGGGCGAAGTCCCGGACGTTGCAGGAATACAGCGCTCGCCCCACCGAGGCCGCCTACGCGAGTTGTTCGTCATCCGGCAGGCTCCGGCGTGCCGCCTCGGACACGGTTACAACGTCGACTCCAGCCGCACGAAGGCCGCGCACCAACCCGCGCCGCATCGAGTCTTCGTCGACGAAGAGTGGCAGCACGCGCTAGACGGGCTTCGTGTCGGGTCCCCACCCATGCGGGTACTTGCGAGCCAGCTCCTCACCAAAGCGGCGGTCGGCCTCCAGATCGGCCTCGATCTGAGCTTTGTTGGCGTAATAGTAGGCAAGGGCGGCATGAATGCGGGCAAGGTCCAGGTCTGGGAACTCGTTCAGGATCTCGGTGGCACTCATTCCCTGCTTGTCCATAACGGCGACGGCCCGCACCGACATGCCGGTGCCGGCGAGGCAGGGGCGGCCACCATTAACGCCGGGCCGCGAGACGATCAGGGTACCGATATCGACGGCCGATGTGGTGCTCATGCTGGCTCCGGATCGCTTGCTGATCCGATTGTAGCAACACCGCCGAACTGGGCAGTCCATCGCGGGTCACCCCAGTCAGGCACCGACCCAGTTGCTGAGGAACGCGATCTGGTCCCGCATGGTCGTCGCGTCGCGAGCCGCGGCGAGATGAAGAAGCGCCCGGATCTGGACCCCAACACCCGTGGCCTGGTCAGCTAAGACAATGATGCCCGCGTGATGCTGTCCACCACCGATCCAGCTCGCATGCAGGCGAGGGAAATCGCGAATATTGCAGGTGTACAGGACCCGCTCGACGGAAGCCGCGTACAAGAGCTGTTCGTCATCCGAGAGGCTTCGGCGCGCCACCTCAGCGACTGTTACGACGTCGAAACCCGCGGCGCGAAGCCCACGAACCAGCCCATGGTCCATGGCGTCTTCGTCGATATAAATGGAAAACACGTCCTAGACGGGCTTCGTGTCGGGTCCCCACCCAGGCGGGTATTTGCGCGCCAGCTCCTCACCCAGGCGCCGGTCGGCTTCCAGGTCGGCCTCGATCCGCGCCTTGTTGGCAAAGTAATAGGCGAGCGCGGCATGGATCCGGGCGAGGTCCAGATCAGGGAACTGCTCCAGAATCTGCTCCGCGCTCAAGCCCCGCATGTGCCTGACGGCCACCGCGTGCACGGACATTCCCGTGCCGGCGAGGCACGGTCGACCGCCGTTGACGCCGGGCCGCGAGACGATCAGCGTGCCGATATCGACGGCAGATGTGGCGCTCATGGTACGTTCCTTCTGGATGATGATTCCATTGTAGCAATGCCCGCCCGCGTGAACCGGGCGGCAGCACTCCACGTTTTCGGTTAGGGAGAGCGCGGCTGATGGAGTTTCGGATCGCCGATACCTTCACCGCGAGCCTCGCTCGGCTGACGGGCGACGAGCAGAAGGTCGTGAAGACCACAGCGTTCGACCTGCAGCTTAACCCCGCGATGCCCAGCATGCAGCTCCACCGCATCGATCGGGCGAAAGACAAGAACTTCTGGTCGGTGCGCGCCGGCAGCGACGTGCGCCTGATCGTGCACCGGCTGCCCGAGAGCTTCATGCTCTGCTACGCGGACCACCACGACCGGGCGTACAAGTGGGCCGAGAACCGCAAGCTGGAGACGCACCCGAAGACGGGCGCAGCCCAGCTTGTCGAGATCCGCGAGACGGTCGAGGAGATCCGGATCCCGACGTTCGTCGAGGCGGCAGCGACGGCGCCCGTGAGGCGCATGCCGTTCGCGCTCGTCGCCGACGACGAGCTGCTGGGCTACGGCGTGCCGCCGGAGTGGCTGGCCGACATCCGCGGGGCCGACGACGACACGATCCTCGACATCGCCAACCACCTGCCGGCCGAGGCGAGCGAAGCCGTGCTTGCCCTGGCGGTCGGTGAGCAGCCGCGGCTGCCGGAGCTGCTGCCGGCCGGTGACCCGTTCGCGCATCCCGACGCCCAACGCCGCTTCCGCGTGGTCACCGACGTCGACGAGCTCGAACGGGCGCTGGACGCGCCGTGGGAGAAGTGGACCGTCTTCCTCCATCCCGCGCAGCGCGAGCTCGTGGAGCGGCATTTCGGCGGGCCGGCCCGCGTCGCTGGGTCCGCCGGCACGGGGAAGACGGTCGTCGCGCTCCATCGTGCCGCGTTCCTCGCGCGCGCGAATCCGGACGCCCGCGTGCTCCTGATGACGTTCTCCGAGGCGCTGGCGAATTCACTGCGCGCGAAGCTCGGCCATCTTATCGGGAACGAGCCACGCGTCGCCGAGCGCATCGAGGTGTTTTCCGTGCGCGACGTCGCCCTGCGCCTGCACGAGCGGACGCTCGGCCACGCGGCGCTTGCCTCACCGGACGTCGTCGGCGAGGTGGTGCGGGAGGCGGCCGCGTCGAGCTCCGACCAGCGGTTCAGCCACCAGTTCCTGATGTCCGAGTGGACCGAGGTTGTGGATGCCTGGCAGCTCACCTCCTGGGAGGCGTATCGGGACGTGGAGCGGCTGGGCCGGAAGACGCGGCTGCCCGAGGGACGGAGGCAGGTTCTCTGGGAGATCTTGACGCGCGTGCGCACGGCGCTCCAGGAGCGCGGCCTGCTCACCGAAGCCGACGTCTACCACCGAGTCGCCGACCACCTTGCAAGCAGCCAGCGGCCCCCGTACGACTTCGTCATCGTGGACGAGGCGCAGGACGTGAGTGTGCCCCAGTTGCGGTTCCTGGCCGCGCTGGGCGGCGACCGGCCGGATGGGCTCTTCTTCGCGGGCGACCTGGGCCAGCGCATCTTCCAGCTCCCGTTCTCGTGGAAGGCGCTCGGCGTCGATATTCGGGGGCGCTCGAGCACGCTGCGGGTCAACTACCGCACCTCCCACCAGATCCGGGCCCAGGCGGACCGGCTGCTTGGCGTGGAGATCGCGGACGTGGACGGCAACGTGGAGCACCGCGGCGGCACGATCTCGGTGTTCAACGGCGCCCCGCCGACGGTCGCCGTCCTGGCCTCAGCCGACGCGGAAACCGCGCGGGTCGGCGGCTGGATCGCCGAGAGGGTCGCGGCCGGCATGCAGCCGGAGGAACTGGCGGTGTTCGTGCGATCCGCGGCGCAGCTTCCGCGGGCGCATGCCGCGATCGCGGCGGCCGGGCTCCCGGCAACGCTCCTCGACGACCAGGTCACGACGACGCGGGGCCACGTGGCGATCGGCACAATGCATCTCAGCAAGGGGCTGGAGTTTCGCGCGGTGGCGGTGATGGCGTGCGACGATGAGGTCATCCCATTGCAGGAGCGCATCGAAACGATCGCCGACGAGGCCGACCTCGAGGAGGTCTACAACTCCGAGCGCCACCTCCTCTACGTCGCCTGCACCCGCGCCCGCGACCACCTCCTGGTCACCGGCGTCGATCCGGCATCGGAGTTCCTGGGTGACCTCGGGGCGTAAGCCTTGTGTTCCGGCTTGGTGCATAGACGCGCCCGCGTAAATCGCACGCCCCGCGACCACACGCCAGATCTAACGATTGTGCCCGCTTGCTCCGCGCGCTAGGCTGTCTCGAGCACGCCGCGCCGCGGGAGGATTGACATGGGAATCGGCTTCGCCCGGGCGCTGCCACTCCGGCCCCGCTGGACGGACCAGCCCGAGCTGATGGACGTACGGGGCAACGAGCCGACGGTGCTGGCGGAGAACCTCGCCGATCTGCGCCGGGTGAATCGCTGGCTCGGCGGCGCTCATCTGACGATTCGAGCGCTGGAACGGCTCACCCGCGACCTGCGTCCCGGGGGCCAACTCACCATCCTGGACGTGGCAACCGGCGGCGCGGACATCCCGCGCACGGTTCAGGTTTGGGCAGCGACGCGTGGAGTGCGGGCGCGGGTGCTCGCGACGGACGTCAATCCGGACATATTGCGCACGGCCGCATCCATGATGGTTAGCCCACCGCGTGCTGTAGCCGAAATCCGACTCGCGGTCGCGGATGCCCGATTCCTGCCGCTCGCCGATGGCAGCGTGGACATCGCCATGTGCTCGCTCGCCTTACACCACCTGCCCCCAGGCGATGCAGTCACGATGCTGCGCGAGATGCGGCGCGTGGCGCGGCGGGGGGTCATCGTGAATGACCTGGTGCGTAACTGGACGGGCTACCTCGGCGCGGTTCTGTATGGTCGGTTTTGCACGAGCAATCCGCTGACCCGGAACGATGGGCCATTATCGGTACGGCGCGCCTACACCCGGCGCGAGATGGCCGCGCTGGCGAGACGGGCCGGGCTCGGCCCGGTGCGGTTCCGGGGATTCCTGGGCTACCGGGTCGCGATGACCGCCGGCGCCGTGCCATGACGGCACCTGACGCCGAGGTCCTCGTCGTCGGTGGCGGACCGGCGGGCTCCGCCACGGCAACGCTGCTCGCTCGGCGCGGCCACGATGTGCTGCTGCTGGACCGGGCGGCGTTTCCGCGCGCGAAGGCCTGCGCCGAGTACCTCAGCCCTGGCGTCGTGGACGTGCTGGGGCGACTCGGCGTGCAGGACGCGATAGGCCAGGCGGGCGTGGCGTGGCTGCGGGGGATGCGCATCCAGACCCGGCACGCGTCCGTGGACATCACCTACCCTTCAGGCCACAACGGGGGTCTGGCGCGTTGCGCCCTCGGGGTTCCCCGCGAAGTGTTCGACACCATGCTGCTGGATAACGCCCGGGCCAGCGGTGCGCGCGTGCAGGAGCGAACGTACGTGAGCAGCGTCATGCTCGAGGAAGGTCAGGTCGTGGGCGCGCGCGTACGCTCGGGCTCAGCCCAGTCGCCCGCTCCCGCGCTGGCCGACTCCGATGAAGCCGCATCGCCGGCGCCTTACGAAAGCCTGATACGAGCCAGAGTCGTGGTGGCGGCCGATGGGCTCCACTCCGCGGTGGCGCGCTCGCTCGGGCTCGAGCGGCAGGTACGCTGGCCGCGCCGGCTTGGGCTCGTCGCCCGCTACGCCGGCGGGACGGCACTCGGCGATAGCGGCGAGATGCACGTCGGCCACCGGCTCTATTGTGGGCTCGCGCCCGTCGGGGGCGGGCTCGTGAACGTGGGGCTGGTCGGCGAGCTGCCTCTGAAGCGTTCGGGCGAATCACGCGAAGAGCTCTTCGAGCGACGCCTTGCGAAGCTGCCGGGCGCGATGCGAGCGCTCGCGGGCGCCCGGCGCGTGACGCCCGTGCGCGGCGCGGGGCCGCTGGCACGCGGGGTGCGGCGAGTCATGGGGCCGGGCTACCTGCTCGTCGGGGACGCGGCCGGATTCCTGGATCCCTTCACGGGAGAGGGGATCTACCGGGCGCTACGGGGTGCGGAGCTCGCGGCCGAAGCGGTCGAGCGGGCGCTCGAGCGACCCGACTGTCTGCCGATCGGCTACGCTCAGGCACGCGCGGCGGCGTTTGGCGAGAAGGAGCGCGTGACCTGGCTGATTCAGCTTTTTATGATCTCGCCGCGCTGGTTCGATTACGTGCTTCGCAACCTCGCGAAGCGGCCGGCACTCGCGGCGCTGCTGGGAGGGATACTAGGAGACTATCGGCCCGCGGGGGCCGCGTTGCGGCCGGCGTTTCTTGCAGCGCTGCTCCGACCATGATGGCTTTCTGCACCAATGCATTCTGAGATCGCGGTGGTGATGCGCGCCGATGTTGCCACGATCTACCGGCTGGCGGCTGGGGTGGAGCGGTGGCCGGCGCTTCTACCCCACTACCGCTCGGTGCGGATACTCGAGGAGGACGGCGCGCGGCGAATCGTCGCGATGGCGGCCTCGCGGAGCGGCATTCCGGTCTGGTGGCGGGCGGAGCAACGATGCGACCCGGCCGAGCCACGAATCACGTTCCGCCACGTGCGGGGAGTGACCACCGGCATGGAGGTGGCCTGGACGTTCACACCGACCGACGATGGCGTGCGCGTGGTAATCCAGCATGACCTCCAGCTCGGCTGGCCGTTGATCGGTGACTTCGTCGCGGAGTGGATCGTGGACGGCTTCTTCATCGCGAACATCGCGGGCAAGACGCTTCGTCGCATCAAGCAGCTCGCCGAGACTCGCGTTGTTTGAGCACACGACGCGGGGCCTTTCCCGACGATCAGTCAAGCGAGCTGGCCCCGAGCCGACTCGGGGACCGAGCCGATGAATCGTCGCATCGTCATCACGGGCATCGGGGCGATCACACCGATCGGCTCGGGGCGCGACGGGCTCTGGGCTGGCGTGCGGCGGGGCGCGTCCGGCGTACGGCAGATCACGCGCTTCGATCCGACGCCGTTCCGCTCGCACGTCGCCGCGGAGCTGCCGGACTTCGACCCAGTGGACCACATGGAGGCCCAACGGGCGCGGCGACTCGACCGCTTCGGTCAGCTCGCCGTTGCCGCCAGCCGGCAGGCGCTCGCGGACGCGGGCGGCTGCCTCGAGCGGGAGCAGGACGGAGTCGCTGTCTACCTGGGCAGCGCGCTCGGCGGCATCGCATTCGCAGAGGAGCAGCACGAGCGCTACCTTGCCGCGGGCAGCCATGCCGTCCAGTCGCTGCTTGCGCTCAGCGTCTTTGGCGGCGCGGGTGCAACGAACGTGGCGATGGAATTCAACCTGCGCGGCCCGGTGCTCGGGAACGCGAACTCGTGCGCCTCGGGACTCATCGCCATCGGCGAGGCATTCCGCTTGGTGCGGCGCGGCGACGTGGACGTTGCGCTCGCCGGCGGGGTGGAGGCGCCGCTTGCGCCGCTGACGTTCGGCGCCTTCGCACTCATCAAGGCGCTCTCAACCCACAACGACGATCCCGCGCGCGCAAGCCGACCCTTCGATCGGACGCGAGATGGCTTCGTCATGGGCGAGGGCGCTGCTGTGCTGGTGATCGAGGAGCTGGAGCACGCCCGGGCACGCGGGGCGCGACCCTACGCAGAGCTCCTCGGCTACGGTCTGACGAACGACGCCTACCACATGACGGCGCCGCTCCCGTCTGGCGAGCAGGCCGCACGCGCCATGACGCTGGCTTTGGCCGAAGCGGAGCTGGCGCCTGGTTCTGTGGATTACGTCAATGCGCACGCGACGGGCACACCGCTGGGCGACGCCGCCGAGGCGCGGGCCATCAACCTGGCGCTCGGCGCCTACGCGGCGCGCGTGCCGGTCAGCGGCACCAAGGGCCTCACCGGTCACCCGCTGGGGGCGAGCGGCGCCATCGAGACGGCGATCACGGCGCTCGCGCTGCGGGATGGCTGGCTGCCGCCGACGGCAAATCTGGCGGAGCCAGACCCGGAGTGCGAGGTACTCCATGTGCCACCGGGTGGGATGGAAGCGCCGATCGAGGTGGCTCTCTGCAACTCGTTCGGGTTCGGGGGGATCAACGCCTGCCTCGTGCTCCGGCGGTGGCAGGAATAGGAGGGCACGCCCTCACCCTAACCCTCTCCCAGAGGGAGAGGGGACCCATTGGTGCCGCGCGGCTGCTCCACCCCAACACGCCAGGTGAACTTACGCGAATCCAACCCCCAACCCCGCCCGAAGGGTCCGGCGTTGCATAATGCGGGCAGCAACGCTTGCGTGAGAGGGACGGCATGGCAGCGACGGACAACAAGAGAGTCATTAAGATCAGCGAAAAGCAGGGTACCTACGAGGCGTGGATCGCGAAGCAGGGGATCCCCATCCACCGCGCCTTTTTCATCGACGATCTACGCACGATTGAGGTCGGCTGGTGGGAGTTCCGCCAGTGCAATGCCGCCTTCCTCGTGCTCGCGGGCCAGGAGGACATCCAGGAGTCGCGCGTGACGGCGATCCCGCCGGGCCAGATGCTGCCCCCCTGGAAGATCGCCCTCGAGGAGATGGTCTACTGCGTCCAGGGTCAGGGCATGTGCACGGTCTGGGCGGGCGATCAGCCGAAGAAGCAGTTCGAGTTCCAGAAGAACAGCCTCTTCATGATCCCGCCGAACTACACCTACCAGCTCAGCAATGCCCGCGGCGACCAGGAGGTCCGCCTCCTCCACTGCAACTATCTGCCGTTGGCGATGCTGATCATGCCCACGCCGGAGTTCTTCTTTCAGAGCGACTACGTCGATCTGAGCCTCGGCTATGGCGATACGGAGGCTGACGCATTCTCCGAGGCCGTCTCGGTTGAGCGCGACGATCCGGGCGAGCGTGGGATCCGCAGTCTCTGGGTCGGTAACTTCTTCCCGGATATGAAGCGCTGGGACAAGCTCGAGGCCCATCGGCGGCGGGGCGCGGGCGGATCGGTCGTCGACTTCCGCTCCCGCACCGGGCGCGGGGGCCATATGTCGGTCTTCCCCGTCGGCACCTACAAGATGGGACACCGCCACGGCCCGGGCACCGTTATCGTGATTCCTGAGGGCGAGGGGTTCAGCGTCCTCTGGCCCCAGGGCGGCGATAATGACAAGACCTACGTGCCGTGGGGGGAGGCGAGCGTCTTCGTCCCGCCGAACCAGTGGTACCACCAGCACTTCAACACGGGCACCACACCCGCGCGTTACCTTGCCATCGCGCGGCCCGGGAGCGTCTTCGATACGGACGAGTCGCTGGACGATCGCCAGATCTCCTACGCTCGGGAGGATCCCGAGATCCGACGTCGTTTTGAAGCGGCTCTGAAGGAGAAGGGCATCGAGTCAAAGATGCCGGCCGAGGTCTACACGGACCCCAGCTACCAGTGGAAGTACAAGGGCGACTAGCCACGATCGAGGTGGCTGGCATCCGTACGGATGCCAGCCACCTTCTTTCGTTCTAGAAATCCGCGATCCGGGCGCTGGTGACGGACGGGGTCTTGACGTCCACCTCGGACCAGGTGGTGCCGCCGTCCGCGCTGGCGATGAAGTCGCCGCTTCGGAAGCCGGCGTAGACGTGGTTCGGGTCGACGCGGTCGATGACGATCGCCTCGGGGTACTGGCGGCCAAGGACGCCCGCGCCCTGGCCGACGCTCTTCCAGCTCGCGCCACCGTCCTGGCTGCGGATCAGCAGCGAGTCGGCGCCCCGCTCGTTCTTACGCCATTGGTTTGGATTGCCGTGCGCCAGCGCGGAGAACATGACCTTCGGATCGGTCGGGCTCGCGACCAACGGCACGGAGTACTCCTGGGCGAACTCCATCGCCGCCGGGCCCCAGCTCGCACCGCCATCGGCACTCGCGTAGAGCGCGCGCCCCTTCACGTTACCCTTGCGGGAGTCGCCGCCACCCGTGGCCACCGTGATCCGGCTCGGATTGCTCGGATCGATGACGATCGTGTGGACGTCACAGTCCAGGTCCTTGTTGAGCAGCGTCCAGTTTCGTCCGCCATCCGTGCTCTTGAGGAGATAGCCGACCTGGAGCGCGGCGTACAGAATGTTCGAATCGTCGGGATCGATCGCGATATCGCGAACGTGCGGCTCGACGGTCGCAACCGGGTAGGTCACCGTCGCGACGTACGGGACGTCCCAAATCGAGGGAAGCCGCTCCCACGTCGATCCAAAGTCTTCGCTGACGAACAGGTCGATCGGCTCGCAGCCGGCGTAGACGCGGCGCGGGTTCTTCCGGTCGATGGCGAGGGAGCGCACCTTCCCCGGGCCGGGCTTGCCGTAGCTCGGCTTACGCCACTGGACTCCGCAGTCCTCGCTCAGCCAGACGCCGTCGCCGCGCGTGCCGGCGAGCACGCGGTTCGGGTTGCCGGGGTCGACCGCGACGGTCGAAACCTCCCAGGACTGGAGCGCCTCGCTCTCGGGGTTCCAGCTCCGTCCATCGGAGCTCTGCAGGGTGACGATCCCCGCCTCGGTCCCAACGTAAATCCGCGATTCCATGTTCGCTCCCCTCCGCGCACCAACAATCAGATCAAGATCCCGGGGTGGCCGGACTATTCGATCGGCCGCCTCTGCACCCACGTTTCGCCAGTGTACTGCCTTGTCCACCTCGTGAGTTATGAATAGTCAAGTTCGCCCTCGCGGCGGCTGAGACAACCTTCCCGCCGCTCGAGATCAAAGCTGCTCCCATTGCTCGCGGGTGATCTCGGCCTCACGAAGGAGGCGAGCCAGCATATCGCTGCTGATGTCCCCGCGATGGGGATTGGGAAGAATAAGCCGGATGTCGTCGCGCTGCATGAATTCGTGCCGGCCGCCGGCAAACGGCCCTGCGAACCCAAGCTGTCGGAGACTGCGAATGAGCGCTGGTCGGCTAGTGGGCCCGAGGCGGGGCACTATGCGACGTCGGTGACGGTAAGGTCAATGCCATCGAGAATCGGCACGGGAATCTGACGGTTGAGACTAAAGAGTACCCAGTCCTCAAGCGCGCTCCTCAACTCCGAGCGGCAATCTTGCTCCGTCGGGCCGTTCGCCCAGAGGCCCTTAAACCCCTGAATTCGACCCCACCAAGAGCCGTCGGGGAGATGCTCGTAGCCCGCCTGGGCCATCGCCGCTTCGAGATAGCGCGTCAACATGGGCCCTCCGACGAAAGAATAACGATGCACCAGCGTACCCGCAACTCAACCTATCGGTGGGATTGCGGCAGCGAAACGGGGTCGGCGCGCCGGAGATAGAGCAGCAGCCCGAGCGATAGCAGCGTCAGCGCGAGCGACGCGCCGGCGAGCGACCACTGGACGCCAACGAAGGCGCCGAGCAGTCCCACCGTGATTCCGCTGCCTGCTTTCAGGCCGGCGGCCGCCATGTTGTAAACGCCGAGGACGCGCCCGCGCTCCTCCGGCTTGGCCAGAAGCTGGACGAGCGTCTGCGAGATCGACATGTGGGCCAACCCCGCGGCGCCCGCAACGACGAGCAGCCCGACGGCGAGTGCAAAGTTCTGGGTCAGCGCGAACCCGATCATCAGCACGCCCCAGATCACGGTCGCCCAGATCGCCGTCCGCGCCGTGGGCTTGACGAACCCCGTGCTCTCCAGGACGATGCCGCCGATCACGGCGCCCGCCGCGGTCGCGGCCATCAGGAGGCCGTAATGCAGACCCGCCTGGTCGACACCAACGTTGTGGGCAAACTCGGGCATCAGCGGTCCGAGCGCCGCGCCGAGGAAGATTGCGCCCAGGCCCGCGAGCGCGACCATCGAGACGATGATGGGGTTATCGGCCACATCCCGCAGCACGCGGATCGCGCCCGCCGGCGTCAGGCGAACGCGCTTCGTCCCGGGCTCCTCACGAAGATGGCCCGTGTAGGGGACCCGCGCCAGCCAGATCGTGAGCGGCAGGTAGATCAGCACGTTCGCGAAGATCGCGTACTCCTCGCCCAGCGTCACCAGCAGCGCGGCGCCAACCGCCGGACCACACAGCATGCCGAGACTGCGCGCCGTGACGTTCAGCCGCACCGCGCTCGGGAGCGCCTCGGGACCGACGATGTCGTAGAGGATGAGCTGCTCCGCGGGTCCCCAGAGCGCCGCCGCGATGCCGTGAACGGAAAGGAGCGCCATCGCGTGCCACACCTCGAGCTGGTGGGTCAGGAAGAGGAAGCCCCACGTGGCGGAGACGCCCATGAACAGAAGCTGCGAGGCCTGCACGACCTTGCGGCAATCAAAGCGGTCCGCGAGCGACCCGAAATACACCGAGAAGAGCAAGAACGGCACCCAGTGGCTGATCACCGCGAACCCGGCGAGCGCGGGCGAGTGGAAGACCTGAAACAGCACCCAATAGCTGATGACGTGCTCGACATTGTCTGCCATCATCGAGAGCATCGCGCCGCCGAGGTAGAAGCGGCAGTCGCGATACTGGAGCGCGAGGAATTTTGGGTTGCGCCCACTCGCAGCCGGGGCGGGAGCATGGGCAACGGCAGTCACGAAACTCGACTCATGGCATGTCCGAATTCAGGAATCGCCCGGTGCTGAAGCAGCGGCAACGCACGCGCTTCAGAAGTGGACCCGATTTCTATGACGTGGGGATGAGCGCAGGCGGTGTGGGATAACTCGCCCGACACACGCCGCTGAAGAGAGGATACACATGCAAGGTAAGCCGCGCCCGCAGGTCATCGCCATCGAGGAGCATTACTGGGACCCGACGATCTCGGCGACGTTCGGCCGGCTGGACCCAATGCGCGCCGCGCCTGGCAACGTGGAGCGGCTGCACGATCTGGGCGCGCTCCGGCTCAAGGAGATGGATGAGGCCGGCGTCGACATCCAGGTCCTCTCCCATGGCGCGCCGGCGACCCAGCGGCTTGACGCCGAGAGCGCCGTCAAGCTCGCCCACCTCGCAAACGACAAGCTCTACGAGACGGTGCAGGAGCGCCCGGACCGCTTCGCCGCCTTCGCCACGATCCCGACGCCAGACGTGAAGGCCGCCGCTGACGAGCTCGAGCGCACCGTCACGAAGCTCGGCTTCAAGGGCGCGATGGTCCACGGTCCGACGAACGGCGTCTTTTTCGACGACAGGCGCTTCTGGCCAATCTTCGAGCGCGCCCAGGAGCTGGACGTTCCGCTTTACATCCACCCCGCCGAGCCGCACCCCGCGGTCGTCGAGATTTACCTCAAGGAGTACATCGAGAAGTACCCCGGCTTCCTGACGGCCGGCTGGGGCTTCACGATGGAGACAGCCACCCAGGTGATCCGACTCATCTTGAGCGGTGTGTTCGACGCGTACCCGCGCGTGAAGATCATCGTCGGCCACCTCGGCGAGGGCATTCCGTTCTACCTGTGGCGCATCGACCAGGCGCTCAGCCGCAAGGGCAATGACGCGATCACCTTCCGCGAGTACTTCACGGAGCATTTCTACATCACGACGAGCGGCTTCTTTTCCACGCCCGCGCTGACCTGCTGCATCATGGAGCTCGGCGTCGATCGCATCCTCTTCTCGATCGACTACCCGTTCGTCATGAACGCGCCGGGCACGAAGTGGTTCAACGACCTACAGCTCAACGCCGAGGACAAAGCGAAGATCCTCAACGGCAACGCCAAGCGCCTCCTGAAGATGTAGGTGTCCTGCTTCCTAGTCCTCGCCTAAAGAGATGCGCCAAGAGCAGTCACGCGATCGCGGCCTTCGCGATGTCCTCGTCGCGGACGGGCTCGCTGCCCGCGCGCATGGCGCCGCTGCCGCTGACGCCGATCGCGCCGACCATGCGGCCGCCCTTCACGATTGGGACGCCGCCACCGACGCCCAGAAGCGTGAACCCGGCGGTCTTCTCGATGGCCTGGAGCCGACCCGAGGGGGCCTTGAACTCCTCGGCCACTGCACCCGACGGGCGCTGCATTTTGCAGGCGGTCATCGCCTTTGCCTCGGCCAACTCACAGGAGATGAGCGGTGAGCCATCCATCCGGTCGTTCTGGATCAGCCGGCCGAGCTCATCTACGACGGCAACGCCAATGCGGAGGCCCTCTTTCGCAGCCTCGGCGATCGCGCGATCGGCGTAATGCAACGCCTCCTCCAGCCCGAGCGGCAGCTCGCCAACGGGCATCTCCTCACGCGGCGAGCGGAGCGGCCGCTCGCCGTGCTGGCTGGCGTACGGGATGCCGAGCGCGGTGCAGATCACGAGATCCTCGGCGTTCGCAAGGACGCCGTCGACCGTGTGCTCGCTTCGGTCGACGCCCGGGATCTCGTTGTAGGGGCCAATCCCGCCACCAGTCGCGATGCCGCCGACGACGCGGCCGTTCTTGAAGATCGGCATGCCGCCCGGTCCGGGGAATGGCTGGCGGCGCAGAATGTGCTGGAAGGCCGAGTAGATCTCTGGCCGCTCCTTCGCATTGTTGGCAAAGACTGCCGTGGGTCGGCCCTGGATCGCCGCGAGATACGCCTTCGCGCGCGAGACGGGGAGCGACCCGATGGGCGCGTCGTCCATGCGCGAGATGGAGACGGCGTTGCCACCCGCATCGGTGACGACGATCGTCCCGGCTTGCCGGAGTCGCTTCGCCACGGCGACGCCGCGACCGATCATTTCGCGCGCTTCGCCCAGGGTCAGATACACGGATTGCTGCCGCTCAACCATTTCGCCCCCTCACCCCAACCCTCTCCCCCATCGGGGGAGAGGGAGCTCAACAGGCCACCAACCCCTAACCCTGATCCCCAACCCCTAAATGTCCACCTCAACGCCACGGCCCAGGGCTTTTGCGCGCTCATAGGCCAGGTTCGCGAGGGCGATGTCGCCAACACCACCCTGGGCCTCGCGGAAGATCGTCACGTCGCCGGGCCCGTTTCGCGGTTTCACGTCCCCGTTCACGATGGATCCCAGCTCGATCAGGTCCTCCTTCTTGACCCGGCCATCCGCCAGGACCTCCCAGAGCGGCGGCGCCGCGAGCCCCTGGCGCTGTGAGATGCGCTGCCCACTCGGGTTGATCGCCTGCAGCTCCTGATACCAGCTCGAGGAGACGATCTGGTCCGCGCGCAGGAACGCAGTCTCGCCGATCTCATGCGGCTCGCCCATGCTCGTGATGTGCACCCCGGCCCGGATGTGCTCAGCCTCGATCGCCGGTGCCGTGGCGACGGTGGCGAGGCCAATGATGTCCACCCCGTCCGTCGCCGCCGCCACGCTATCGACCGCCGATACCCGCACGCCGAGCATCTCGCTCGCGCGTCGAGCAAATTCGGCGCGGTGCTCGGCGTTCGGGCTGTAGACGTTGACGCGCTCAATCGGACGCGTCGCGAAGAGTCCTTGTAGCGTCGGCAGGGCGTTGCGACCGCTGCCGAGCAGCCCGATCGAACGCGCGTCGGGCCGGGAAAGGAGTCTCGAGGCAAGGCCCATCGTGGCGCCGATGCGCAGGCTGGACGCGCTGGCGCCGAGCATCGAGAGCAGCCGATTGCCATCCGTATCGAACAGCAGGACGACGCCCCTCGCGCGCACACCGACGCGCTTCATGCCATAGGCGCCGCCGCCAACCATGCGCACCACACCACCGCTGGCGCCGCCAGCGCCGCGACCGAGCGCCGGCGGCAGCCCCCGCGGCCGAGCATTCTGACCACCGAAGGCCGCCATGTGGACGGTGGTACCGGCGGCCTCTTCGCGCACAACGGCGTCGATCACGCCGATAGCGTCGTCCATGGATAGCAGGCCCTGGATCTCGTCGGCTCGGAGCACGAGCACCATGGCATCCTCATTGACATTAAGAGGGACTCAGGGGCGGGATTATAAGCAGAAAGAATCCGGGACTTCGGCGGCACCTTCCGAGTGCGCTGAGGATGCGATGGCGAATGCATATAATCGCGAACGGAGTCCCTCGAGAGGAGCACCCATGGCGGGTATCCAGACGTTCGATCATTGTGGCTTCGCGGTCGACGACATCCAGCGATCGCTCAACTTCTATCAGAAGACCTTTGGCGCACGATTCCTCGCCGTCAGCAATCTCAGTACCGGCCCGCGGAGTGTCTACACCGGCTGGCCCGTGATCTGCTTCGTCGAGCTCGGCGGCAAGCGCTTCGAGATCTGCCTTGCCCAGGAACCGCTTGCCTCCGCGGACACCGGCTTCCCACGCATCGGCTTCACGGTGACGGACGCGATGATGGGCGAGCTGCAGAAAACACTGGACGACGCGGACGTCCCCTACGAGGGTCCGCTGACCTACCCGGACGCGATCCCGCTCAAGGAGACGGTCCGCGTGCGCGACCCCGACGGCAACGTCCTCGAATTTTCGACCCGGCGGTAACGATATGGGCGTGATCAGCTACGAAGATATCAGTCACCTCGGGTTGGAGGTCACGGACCTCGCCCACGCGGAGCGTTTTTATACCGAGGCGCTCGGCATGCAGCTTCTCCATCGGGATGAGGGCGAGTTGGGCAAGGGCCGCATCGTGGTCCAGAACGGCTCCGGTCAGCTCCTCTTCCTCGAGGCGGTCGGCGAGCTCTCGCCGCGGTCCCGCTTCTGTGGACCTGACGCCAACAACTGCCCAGACCCCGGCCAGGGCGTTCGCTACAAGGGCGGGCATCTCGCGATCAGCGTCAAGTCGTCGGAGGAATACGACGAGGTCTACGCGAAACTGGAGCCACACGGCGCCTTCCTGGAAGGCGACATCCGCGCGGCGCAGCGGGCCCCTGGCGAGAAGAGCGTCTACTTCTACGATCCCTTCGGCAACCGGCTCCAGCTCATCATCCTGCCCCTCCCCGGCGGAGGCTGGACCCACTAGTACTGCTGCTCATGGGATGCTGGCAAACGCTGGTGGGGTCAACTGTCCCTCTCCCATCGCAATGGGAGAGGTTAGGTGAGGGCTCCTCCTGCGGACGCAAGCGCCAACCGAGGGCCGGGGGCCCTCACCCCCGCCTCTCCCGCTGCGGCAGGAGAGGGGCAGCCGGGCCCGGCCCAACCCCCCGGGCCCCTGCGCC